>Ga0214477_101358_pt1 | contig 12190 bp, 5 predicted proteins | sample M1_20Mar14CPVII9_FD_165058 | JGI IMG/M metagenome (GOLD analysis project Ga0214477, IMG submission 165058) | Marine eukaryotic communities from Monterey Bay, California, United States - M1_20Mar14CPVII9sort6BwellC16 | ecosystem: Environmental > Aquatic > Marine > Unclassified | place: USA...
TGTTATACACCCATACAATGCCAAACAACCACTATTGCAGCACCTACATTATGGCATATCCCCACTTGATGGCCAAACGTTGGCTGAGAGTTGGCAGAAAAATGAGATCTGGGGCATGAAACCTGCCTACATGGGGCTGTAAAAGTATGGTGGAGGGACTTACAATCATGCTGGGAGTGTTCATCAGCTTGTTATACACCCATACAATACCAAACAACCACTATTGCAGCACCTACATTATGGCATATCCCCACTTGATGGCCAAACGTTGGCTGAGAGTTGGCAGAAAAATGAGATCTGGGGCATGAAACCTGCCTACATGGGGCTGTAAAAGTATGGTGGAGGGACTTACAATCATGCTGGGAGTGTTCATCAGCTTGTTATACACCCATACAATGCCAAACAACCACTATTGCAGCACCTACATTATGGCACACCTCCACTTGATGGCCAAACGTTGGCTGAGAGTTGGCAGAAAGCTAAGATACAGAATCTCTGGATGAGTTGAAAATATTTTTCCTCATCATCACTTAGTTTATACACTCTTCTATTTACATTGCAGTAAACTGTTTCATACTATACTACTGCACAATACCATTGATTAATATTCACTTCTTGATCCCTTTACTAATACAGTCATAACTTTTGTCCTCTTGTACTTTACCATCTTAACTGGCCAGTGTGTAACTTGACAGGATGAAAAGACACATCCACAAGCACTGTCTGAACAAACCTCGGGATTACTAATTCCAACAAAGTCTGCAATCAAGTGAATGATACCCCGCTGTTCCCCTAGAACACCAACATCACTACCCTTGTGTCGAGTACAGCATAAGAAGTTGTAAAAGCACTTCCGCCGCCCTTGAATACGAACTTGATGCTCAATGTCGCTATATGAACGCAAGCGTTGTACACACCAAAGCAATCCTCCATCACTAGCAGCCGGTCCTCCATAGATATTTGCTATATTAAGTGCCGATTCTTCGATACTACTCCAATCAAGACGAAGACTAGCAAGAGGTATGCCACAGCAGAACCGCCGACGGGGTGTGAGGAGTGATTTGGGAATTCCCTTTCCGGTGATTAGCCTAATGCAGTTGTTTTTAGCTCTCTGGTAGGGGTCACCTAATCGATGGTTCTCCTCTAGCCAGGCTAGAAAATCTTTTGGTATTATATCGTCGCTCCACACATCATCTTGGATGATTGATTGCTTCTCTTCTTCTGTGTTCGTTGTTATTATTGGACCCATAGCTCGTTTAGCATTTGCAATATTATCATCGGACAAAGGCGTAGTATTGTTATCATACCGACCATCTTCTTGATAGTGAATGAACTGAAGACTGAAGATAAGGTAGCAATGTTGGTGGCAGTGGGGCTTGATGGATAGATGGTGCATGACGTAGCGTGATTCGTGCTGGCGTGTGCTTGTAAAATCTATGAGGACACTTATTATTACATTCTCTCTCAAGCTATTATTATAGAAAGAATGACCCTTCTCGATCGCTCAAAGATCAATAAGCACCTCGCTCTCCCCTCTCCAGTCTACGATATGGGATATCTTGTCAGGTCATGCGTAATGTGGCATTATAAGCCGCTTGAGGTAGTACCAGCCTCCGTTCAGTAATATTCTAACAAATCTTGACTTAAAATAATGATTGTGTTTTATTGACTTGTTGTAATCCCTCTCCTCTGGAAGTATCGTTCACGTGCCTCACGAATCTTAATTGCACGTTCTTCTAATACTTGTTTCCGTGTCTTGACTGTATTCTGAGGATCTTTCTTTGTCTCACCGTTTGTACTGTTACTGTTGATATTATCACTCCCCATATTACTCTCACCAAATGTTTGCGGTGGACGTTTACGATTTGTATAATCATCGTCATTACATAACCCATTATCACGGGATCTTTTGGTACTATCCCATTCAGTTCCTCTTGGACCACTCTCTTCACCTCCTCTGTCCATAATATCTCCACTCTCTTTCTTCAAACCTCCCAACTTATCCCCACCAAAATCCATATCATTATGAATATCAACAGTATCCTTCCCACTTCCCACTAACATACTCCTACCAATACCACTAAACATAAAATTACCCATACCCTTTCCCTTTTTCGTAACATCGTTAGCTTCTTCACGTTTATTACGTTCTTTTTCTTGTTGTGACCATTGTTCACGTTCTTGTAATTTACGTTTATATGAACTAGTTATGAATTTATCTTTACCTTCATATAATGGATCTTCGATAGATTGTTCTTGTTGTACCTGTTTTTCATATATAATTTCTTGTTCTTGATTACGACGTTGGGCTGTTTTGAGTAGTGTGTTTATATACCTTGATTGTTTTGGTTCATTGTTACTTTGTTGTTGTTTTTGTTTAGCTGCTAAAGATGCGGCATCTTGTTTCTTTTTATTGGATGAAAAGTTATCATATTCATCATCATAATTATATTCTATATTAGTAGATGTACTTTTAGCCATTGCAGCCTCGGCACGTTTACGTAATGCTTCCTGTTCTGCTTGTATTTCTTTATTAATTGTACTTCGTGCTGATGTTTTGGTGTTGTTGTTGTTGGTATCTTTATCACTGTTTGATGAATCACTATCATCGCCACCAAAGCCGGATAGACCCTTCTTTTTCTTCTTGCCTTTACTACTAATATTACCACCAGTACCGCCGCTGCGGGCATTAAGGCCATAACTGAGGTTGCCTTTGTTCATCATCTTGTGGTTGTAGTTGTGGTTGGTGTTGGTGATTGGTTGGATACTCTTTAAAGGTATCCTTTTGAATGAATCCGACGGTACGAGGATGAACGCCCTATTCTTTTCGACCTTTGCAATAAGACTGAGCAGATAACAATGATAAGGGTGGAAGACTGAAGAGTAGATTGCTAGCAATGGTATGAGGAAAGTAATGAGTAAGTAATGAGGCCCCAGAGCCGTTTGATAGCCAATATCAGTTTCATTCCTATCATTTATTTTGTGATAAGGTTAGATAGAGGTGACAGCTGCCAAGTAAGAGGTGAGTAGTATATAATGTGGATCGGGTTCAGTATGTTGCTTGATTATCTATGTATGTTGTTGTTTTCTCTTATTGTTGTTTGCCAGATATGACATAATACACTCTCACTGTAATTCATTTCTTTGCAACAAACTCGGTGCACATAATATCACATATCATTTGCAAACATATTTTATGTATTTAGTATATTAGTGTGCAGTATAGAGAAATAATACCAATATCGAGAGGTGATAAGAATAAGAAACATTCGATAAGTATTCATCTCATACTAGATATATACACCTATACAACAATACCTACAGCCACTGAGAAAATAAATTATACCAATATATTATTTAGGACAACAAATAATAATGGAGAATATGTCAACTTGCGCAAATTGTGGTAAAGGTGACGAGGATTTTAATAAACTCAAAACATGCAATGCATGTAAGATGGTCAAGTATTGCAATTCGAGCTGTCAAAGAGCACACCGTCCCGACCACAAAAAGGAGTGCAAGAAGCGTGCGGCAGAGTTGAAAGTTCTATCCCAACAACATCCAACTGATGAAGCCCCATGTTGTTGGATTTGTTTTGAGCAAGGTGGAGAGAACGACAACCAGATATTGGTAAGGGATTGCTCGTGTAGGGGAGGTTCGGGATATGCACACGTATCTTGTTTGGTGAAGTATGCATCCGAAGAGAGCAAGAAAGTCACCAATCCAGACGGTGAATTGGATTTTACACTTGCATGGAGAATCTGCCCCAATTGCCATCAGAGCTATATGAACCAACTACAAGATGATATGATAAATGAATGTTTGGTGTTTGTGGAAAGGGATTATCCAAACAGCAAGTGGAGACTTGTCCTGGCCTTATTGTTGCAATGCGTCACTTTGAGTGGTGATACTGCCAAGAAGGTATCATACAAAATGATATCCTTGATAGAAGAAATGAAGTCGGATAATACTTTACCTGTGTCTTTGAGAATGGTCGAGGCTATAGCATATGACAGTTTGGGAGATCATCTTTTGGATCAGCCATGTGACGATACAGATCTGGAGGAGGCACTTCGCTGCTTAGAAAAGGCACAAACTATCTATTCTTTGGAAGGGAACTATGAATCCGCTGAAGCAGTTACTTTTCGTATTGGACAAATGAGCTCTAATGACAATGAGGGGGGTGTATCAGAATTGATGTATTGGAGTCAGTTGTATAAGAAGCATGTTGATGCGTATGGGGAAGGCTCTGCAACTGCGCTTTGTACTGGAGAAGAGTTGTACCGTGTGATGCGTCGTGAAGAGGGACGGGCAGTCGAAGCCCTGAGACTTCTTACAAGTCTTGCCAAACGGTCTCGTCTTACGAATGGCCCCGACCACAATCAAACCAAAAAGTTCGAGTTAGCATTAGTACCTCTAGTTGGAGCCAGACTTGGAACTAGTATGAAATTGTTTGAGCTCATCAAGTATAAATCTAACATGGAAGAGTGTATCCTCGTTGGACCTTTGATGGAGGGAGATGATTGTGTGAATACCCACACCTTCAATATAAATGAAATCTACTTCAGTCGACAGACAGTAGTTGTTTGTCATGGATTGGAAGACACGGATCATCTCAAGGGGGTATTGGGAGAAGTCATATCTTGTGACAAAGAAACTGACAGCTACACAATCAAATTCGAGGATGAAAATCTGCAACCATTAGTAGTGAAGAGGGCTAATGTCCGTGCTGTTTTGGACTTGGGGCTGAATATGAATGAGCTTTAGAGCTCGACAGTAATTATATGCGGTAGCGGAGAAGGCATTATGAAAGGAGAATGCAGAATAGGGGATGAAAAGAGTAGAATATACATGATATAATCAGATTTTATCATAAGACAGACCAACATATTTGTCCCTCTTCCTCTTTTTGTCATCTGCTGTAGTATAGCACGATGGTACAAACATTAACGGCATATCCTTTGCAAAATGGTAGATTGCAGATAAGGCCTTTGTATCAATGTTATAACTTTCTCCATCATCATTTGCAACAGCTTCCCTTGCTCTATCAAACCAAGCAACAATATAAGGTAGTGCCTTTAAACTCCATTCATCTTCTGAACCCCAACCATATAGCGGCTCCATTTCAATATTGGGGTGATAAAGTAATATCTTCTTGATAGCAACATGACTCTTGTTTGTACCTTTATTCAATTCTAGTAAGGATTGAAGTTGTTGACTTGGCTTTTGTGAATAGGTGTACAGGAGTACTTTTTCCATTTTATGATTTGATGAATATGTATCATTGATAGTTGATGTATTGCATAATGATCTGGAGAAGATTTCTTCCAAATAAGGATTTGGGTGAGTTATTCGGTTGTTGTAGATAGAGAGTCTCTGTAGTTTATTGTTCTTGGCCAAACTATTTGCAATGACAATAGCCCCCACATTACCAATTCGATTATCACTGAGGTCCAGATTATTTAGTCTGTCATTATTTGCCAAACTATTGGCAATAGATGTTGCACCCACAACGTTAATCATATTTTCCCGTAAACCAATATACAGTAAATTGCAATTTGGATCTTCAATTAAGGCAGCAAGCGCCTCGCATCCATTATCGGAAATTCTGTTTCTGGCCAAATCAAGAATCTCCAACGATCGGTTCCCCCTCACTGCTTCAACCAGCGGCAGTAGTTGCTCATTCGTCATATTGTTATAGTTATAACACAAAATTTCGAGATTTGAGCAACTACTCAAAGTTGCATTGATGATGATACGTTCTTCCACACTGCGGATGTCACAGCACCAGATATGAAGGGCAGTAAGAAGATGGCGCCTGTTATTTCCATGCAATGATTTCAACAGTTTACATCCTACATCTCGTAGTGGTTGTTGGTTATTTTGAGAATAGCCATTGATCTTTATCTCTCGAATAGAAGAGTTTTGTTTGATACCTTCAAAGAATCCGCTATCTGTTTGCAATGATCTAATACTATCAAGTTCGACATATAATGTGTTCAAGTGAGTGTTCCTTCCGATGTAACTACCAAGTGTAGTATAATCATCTTCATCTCTTGAGGTAAAAAATCTGCCATCAATTGAGAGGTCAACATCGTCATCATTGTCGTCACATATCCCCAACTCGATAAATGTATCATTATTCTCCTCAATCCTACGCAGTGTTTCTCGACTATAACCGTCCATAATTGGTATTATTATTATAATAGATTGTTGGATCCTAATGACTATACTGACTCCTTACTAAGGACAAAGGCATGCAGGTGTGGTGTTGTGTTGGATACTCTTTAGGGTATCCTTTGTGATAGCAGATATGAGATCAAACGCCCTATACTTTCCAGACCTTTGCAATTAGATAGTGCAGATGGTAACAATGCTATTCAGCAGCTGATAGTGGAAAAGTAAGCCTTTGCAACAATATTGTACAGATATCAATGCTATCAGCGGATAAGGGTGGAAGACATAGTGGAGGCCGAAGCCGATCAAAGGTAAGCAGGGGAAGATAGTTTGATCGCCAAATATATAGTTTCATTCTTCGATATCATTTTTTGTTGAAACTCAAAGATGCTAAGTAATATACCATCCACAGCGCTGATAATAATATCACCGCACTGCACCTCTCTTTAGGTCTCTCGAATCGTTTTGAATAATATCTCCGCTCAGCGACATACCAAACAAAGTCTAAACATCAAAAATGACAACCAATAATTAACTAGTGGTTAGTGATAGAATATCTATTAGAGTAAAACATCACTTTTTCTATACACATTAGATTTCCAATCCTCTTTTTGTCATCTGTTTTATGAGGCCTTCCTCTTCTTGTTATCTGTGTTGGTATGAGATGATGGTATAAACAAAACTGGCATGGCCAGAGTAAACTCGTATATTGCCGTTAGCTTTCTCTCCTCAACTTGGTAATCATAATTGTCATTGTTATTTGAAACAGAACTATCGTCTGAATCTGAATAATCTGAACTATCGTCACTTGATACACTCTCATCGTCATGTTTGACCGCTTCCCCTGCTCTATCAAACCAATCAATAACGTAAGGTAAAGCCATTAGATTCCGTTCATCTCCAGAGCCCCATTCGAATAGTTGATCCACATCAATGTTTGGATGATGTTGTAATATCTTCTTGATTGCAACATACTTCTTGTTGTTACCCTTGTTCATTTTTAGTAAGGATGCAAGTTGTATTCCCATCGTTTCTTCTTCGTCAAGATTCAAACTTAGCTTTTCAAGTGTATGATTTGATGAATGTATACTGTTGATATTTGAGGTGTTACATAAGACCCCGGTGAAGGCATCCTCTACCTGACTTTGTTCAAACTCACTCAAGCCAAGTTCGAGTTTCTTCAATTTGTTGTTGCTGACTAAACTGTTTACCAATGTATTTGCCCCCTCATTTCCAATTTGATTATCCCCCAGACTAAGAGTATGTACATTGCAATTCGAATCTGCAAGTAATGTAGCAAGTGGTGTACATCCGACAGTACCAAACCTATTTGACCATAGATTGAGTACCTCCAAAGATCGGTTCCCTCTCATTGCTTCAACCATTGGTAATAGCTCCTCACCTGTCATATTGTTATAATTGAAATTAAATGTTTTAAGATTTGTACAACTACCCAATGTTGTGTTGATGATGACACGCTCACTCGCGTTACGAATATTACACGCCCATATACGAAGGGTAGCAAGATTGCTGTTGTTCTCTTGAAATGATTTCAATAATTCACATCCTACATCACCAATTGGGCTACGGGTATCATCAGAGTAGCCACTAAGCTTAAACTTTCGAATCGAAGAGTTGTTTTTGATACCTTCAAAGAACCCACTATTAGTAATGGATAAACCGATACTGTCAAGTTTGACATACAATGTTCTCAAATTAGTATTCCTCTGGATGCTTCTGCCAAGTCTAGAATAATCATCTCCATTGCTTGATGTAAAAAATCTACCATCATCCGAGAGGTTAGCACCCGTGTTACATATCCCTAACTCTGTTAATGTATCATCATTTCGCTCGATCCTACGATATGTTTCTTGACTATAATTGTCCATAACTTGGGTAATAATATAGTATTATTTGCTCGAGAAGGTGCACCTTAATACCTCAAAGAACTAAACCGCCGATACACCGCTACTAGTAGAATGTTAAAAACTGCCACACTACATATACATCAGCTGCAAACCGATTCCAATATTGGGATAATATACTGAGAGGAGTAGTAGAGAGAAGTAGTACATATGGTAGTTACCTACTTGTGATGTGTGGTGGGGATACTCTTTAGTGGTATCCTTATGCATATGATACGCGGATGAACCCCCTATACTTTTCAGACCTTTGCAACAATATTGTACAGATATCAATGCTATCAGCGGATAAGGGTGGAAGACATAGTAGAAGATTGCTAGTGAAGAGAGAGCTATGCATATGAGAGTTTGATCGCCAATATAGAGTTTCATTCTTCGATATCATTTTTTGCTGAAACTCAAAGATGTTGATCGATATAGGATTATTATATTATACGCCATCATTCTCCTCCATACCAACTGATATCACCGTACTACACCTCTCTATAGGTCTCTTATATCGCTCCGAAATAAAATTTCCGCTCAGCGACATACCAAACAAAGTCTAACCCAATATAAAATGACGACTAATTCAACCACAACCAGCATTGATCCGCCCTCCTCCTCACCAACTCCAACTCTAACAACTACACTCCAAAATGAACTATCATCAATTAATCGTGCATCACACAAGTTAGCCATAACACCCTCTACTAAGTTACAAAAGATCTTATCAATATTATTACCTAAATTGTTAACTAAGGTTGGTAAATTAAATACTGATATGAAAGAGTACAAATCACAGCTTAGTGTTACTGTTGGTGGTGATGTTAGTGGTAAGAAGCGCAAGAGTTCTGATGCTACCACCACAGATACCGATATTAACAGTTCTAACAGCAGCAATACAGTAGAAGATACACAAACAATTCTAAAATTATACGAAACAATACACTCAAAACTTATAGAAATGATAGGTCATATAATGAAACGCACGCGTGATGATACTACTTGTAAACTACCTTGTATTTCAATATTAGATTTACTATTACCCCCTAGTACTGAGGAGAAGAAAAAAGTAGTGAACCCATTTACAGTGAATCTAAGTTTAGCATTCCTAACATTGGGTATAAATCGTTGTATAATTAGTGAATGTTATGATTTGTTACCAAAGTTGTTATTGGTATTAGAAGGTAACTTTACTACAGGTACAAGTAAGGAAGAGAGGGCGGTTGAAGTTACAGTAAATCATCTAACAGACACATCAAGTAAAAGTCGTATTGATCAGATTATACATTTGATTATTAAATGTTTATTATGTATATCAGATTATAAACCAATTGAGGTTGCTGCAACGAAGAGGAAAGCTCAACAGTCAAACGGTAGTAGTAAGGAGGAGGAATCAAATGGCAGTAACAAAGCAGCTTTAACGGCATCACTCAACAAAACAAAGTCATTACTATCATCCAATCCATTATTAGCATCAATATTATTTGATCTATTCACTGATCTATTCTTATACACACCATTAGTACTATCATCCAACAACACATCAAGTGCAAGCCAAAGTCAACATGCACCATGTAATGGATTGTCAACATTGAGTTATAACACATTAATTAATGGAAGTGCTTCGGAAAATAGTAGTAGTAATTGTAAGAATTGGTATGAGGAATATAAATCAAGAAGTAATTTACGTACATTGAAGTTGCAATTATTAGATTTAATTGCACCTTGTCGACGGTATGCTTTATTCTTATCTCCTGATAATGATAAGAATAATGGAGAGGAAAGTAGTAATAGTATGGGTATATCAAGAACAGTAGCATTAATGGTATTACTAACCGGAGACTCTGATCCAGAAATCAAAAGTAAAGCAGAAAGTTACTTAAAAGCACATATGGATACATATCGTGGTAAAGACATACCACAACATAAAACAATTCATGATGCATTACTTGGTAATTCAGTTGCATTAATACAAACTTTATTAAGTTTAGTAATTGGTGGTGCATCTTCACTTAATATTGATAAGAAGTTATTATCTCAGTATAATACAAATTCAACTAGTACTGCTGTTGGTATATTCAAATCACGATTAGGAGTAACATACACTTGCAACAATGGAATAAGTAGTAATGAAGAGAAGAAGGCATATCTGACAACATTACGTATGAAAATGTCAGAGGTATCATCAACATCTGTATTAAAATTTGTTAGTAAAATGTTGAATGACAACCCCAAACTCTTCACCATCACATCATCGTCAATTGTTAGTAGCGGTAGTATAGACATGGAAAAATCAGAATCAGATGTAATAGCCATATCAATTGGTACATCCGTTATAACAATAATGAATGATTTACATAAACCTGGCTCATCATCGTCTCAGGCATTGGAGGCAGCATCAACATTATTGAATTCACTTTGTGTTCGGTTATCATTATTCTATGATGCTAGAGTTACTTCTGGAGTGTCGAATGAAGAAGGGATGTCAGAGTCACTAGAACGTATTAGAGCATTACTTGCACGGTCAATGAAGCAGGCATGTTTAATATTAGGACCCACATCATCAGGTGAATCATCAACATCATCAACAACTGGCCAAACCAAAGCATCGACTACACAGATTGATATCCGTGATAAGTGTTATGGAGTAGTTTGTACATTGTCACGATCAAAGTTTGCATTGGATGATAAATATGCATTATTCAATTGTGGAGAAGATTCTTCTTCCAGTAGTACGGGTGGTGTAACAACGATTGCAGCGGCTACATTACTCTTTGGATGTTCATCGAATGAAGCTGAGGTAATGAGACCACGTGCCACGTCTGCTTTAGATGCCTTGCTTGGGGCGTATGTTCGAGTTGTTAAGCATCTTCTTGCCCAGAAGGAAGAGATTGAACAACAGGAGAGGACCTTAGCGGCAGCATCTGCTCAAGTTAATCCCTGGGCAAACATTACTCAGCCTCCTGCAGCAGCAGTAGAGGCAAAGGAGGACTCGTCATCCATAACAACAGAAGGTCTATCTCGTTCACTCCTTCCCCTCCTTTGGACTGCGGCTCGTCGTAATCAGCCAAAATCGTCAAGATTAGCCTCTGCGAGGTGGTCTAGTGAGCTTCTCCTCCGACTTGATGAGTCAAATGCATTCCACTTGCTTTGTTTCTTATCCGGAGATGATGATGCTACCGTATCCATGATTGCAAAGCAGGCACTTGGAGTAGATAAGACACTTGGCGAGGATAATGTGTTGAGTTGTATTAATCAGCGAATGTCAGACGAGTCTAATGACAACAACAAGTTATCATCAAGGCGTGCATCATTTCGTGTCCTATTAGATGTCATCATCGGTACCAAGACATCTATCAAGACTCGACCAACCTATTCTGATTTTCATGTACTTGCCAAGGCGGCATCTATCAGATTCTTGCTTCAGTCTCTCTTTAGTGAAGATAGCTTTTATGTCGAAGAAGATGGAGGTTCGGCCCTCAAGCAGTTTGTTCAAACAATCCTCACGACATTGGCATATTACAAGAGCCGTTCATTGTCAAGAGAAGAGACTGATCTAATTGATGAATGTTCTATAGCGTTAGCAACTTGTACATCAACATCGAATGATGCCCGATTGGTTGTTGTGAATCAAGAAGGCGTATTATCAGACAATCAATACAATATCAAGGATACATTACAAGCAGTTGCATCCAACTCTTCCAAAACAAGACGTCATCTCGCAGAAGTTATGGGACACTTGTATGAAGACCATTCTCTATGGAATGATGGAGTAGATGCGAAGACCTTTTCAATCTCTACCTGGATTGAATGCTGTGGGTTGGCAAATGTTGCAAAGAGCTGCCAAGAAAAGCTCAGTACCATGAATGAAAGTACCATGTCTGTCGGTCAAATACACGGTGCCGCGCATCTAGGTGCAACTTGTGTTCGAGCATTTCGTCTAGCAGCTGCAACGATATCCAAAGACGATAATGATGCCATCTCTAATTGCTGGGTTTATTGCCAGGGTATTGTAGGCTTGCTCGGAAAGGGATTAGCTCATACAGATGTAGCTATTATCAACGCTTGTTCCAATGGACTTGTCATCGCTTTCTCTTATGACAGTA
>Ga0214477_101359_pt1 | contig 12170 bp, 7 predicted proteins | sample M1_20Mar14CPVII9_FD_165058 | JGI IMG/M metagenome (GOLD analysis project Ga0214477, IMG submission 165058) | Marine eukaryotic communities from Monterey Bay, California, United States - M1_20Mar14CPVII9sort6BwellC16 | ecosystem: Environmental > Aquatic > Marine > Unclassified | place: USA...
GGATGACACATATAAATAGAAAAACATTCTTACCTGTGTACAAACTGACTCTACAAGATCTATACTGTTGTCATTATTCTTCACCCGATATTCCTCAGCGGCATCGGTACCAAAGAACAACGCAAAGCTGAACATGTTCGAAAGCGACAGCATTATGATAGTACAAATACCAATTGCAATAATGCATCAGCAAGCAACAAACAAAAAACATCTGCACTACGAAATTCAATATATCTTACAAACCTACCAATTGACAACGGATCTTGTACAGAACGTACACTTCAATCGCTATTCTGTTTATATGGTAGACTCGATCGTGTGGTAATGTATAGAAATCGTTCCAATGGTGAATTAAAAGGTGATGGATTAATTGTATTTGGAAGGGATGCCGCTGAGGAATATCGGGTGAAGAATAATGACAACAGTATAGATCTTGTAGAGTCAGTTTGTACACAGGTAAGAATGTTTTTCTATTTATATGTGTCATCCATACTGTGCAAGTGTGACTTTAATCTTATATTAAAACAACTAGATGAATGGTGCAGAGCTACCCGACGGGACAATTATTAGAGCAGAGCCTGCGGATTTAGATTATAACAAAAAGAAGCCAAAGATTCAACAAGAAGATCAAACTGAACAAACTAGAAAGGTAGTTAAAGATGGCAAACCTGATAACAAAGAGGTGGGTTCAAAAGAAATACAAGCAGACTCCAAACAACCTCCAAAAGATGACGATGATTTAGACGATTTCTTCGCCTCTCTTGAGTGATCTTTAGATACACTACACACAAAGACAAGACACATTACACAGCAGATAGATATACATACTCGTATTAAACTTCAACTAATCTTACACTATTATTATTCCCATCTACATCTACAAAGATACTATCATCTTCCCAATGCATTATTTACTAGCTCAAGCGCACCTATAGCGTCGTGTTCTCTTGCTATTCTCTCAATCTCATTGCAATCCATAGTATTAACCGCCATCCAATACTTTTTTACTTGTCGAATGTTATATTCAGCTTCTTTCACTGGATCTGTTCTCTGGGGAAAGGTGTCGAAATACATATGTCCGCTAAAGTTTATCTCACGAAGTTGATACATGGCCTCTAATGCAATAGAAGGATGGATAGAACCAAACATCATACCATCTTCTGCGGCGAGCCGAGTATAACCGTCGTTCAATTGAATCCCAAACAGCTTCTTGCCAACCATTTGAATAGACTGAGCTGGGTTTTCACCAGCCATTAGCATATGTCCCATATCTAGTGTTAAGCCCATGTTTGGTCGGTTAATCTCCTTCACCAACAACATTGCAGCTCCAGTCGACGGAACAGTGAAGAATCTTGTGTTTTCGTCTGGGAGATGCGCGTTTTGTTTTTACGATTTAGGATGACGAAAGAGAGATGATTGTAACATGTGTTAGTAAATGTGGGATACAAATGCAATCAAAGGAGGAAGGTGAAGGCCAAACGAGTAGCTAGATCACCGAGACTTCACATCAAACACACGAATTCACATGATGAAACAATGCTAACGCGGACTTTCCTGTCGGCTTGAATTCAAGTGACCATTTTATATCAGGGAATGCGTCACAACACTCTTGGAAAGCGGATACAATTTGATTCCATTTGTCTTGATAATTGACCTGGAAAGGATAATCATATCCATCATACGCTGACCATACCACAACCTCGTTACATCCTAGTATTCTAGCAGCTTCGGCAGCCTGTTTTGTAATTTCGATAGCCTCCCTTCTCATTTCGGCGTCTGGATGATTCATTGCTCCTCGAGCAAATTTCGATGGGTATCGTAGGCAAACAGCTCCGGCTATCAAACCAACTTCATCTAGTGCCTTTTTCGCCTCGGTTGGTGTCCAATAATCTCCAAAGTGCTGTGGATAATTGAAATCTACACACCCAAGACCCTGAATAGTAGCCTGTCGTTTGACATAGTCACGAGGAGTTTTCATTGGCGAGTCTACAAGATCTAGCCGATCTTTCATTGAATTGAGACGAGAACCAAACATAAATGGAAAGCTATCATCATTACTTGTATCACCACCGCGGGGAATAGCTTTTTCAGTTCTCCTGCCGCTACTATCAGCAGTGTTTATCAGCTCATCAACCTCTTCTCGAGAGGGAATGCTTGGAACAGCACCTTGACGTGTTACTGCTAGCGCTCCAGCCGCGGAGGCAATTTTCATGCATTTCTGTAGTACATCATCATTTACTTCATTGTGTTCCAACAATGCAGTGGCAAAGCCAGCACGGTAACAGTCACCAGCCCCAGTCTCATCAACAACAGATGATCCAAACGGGAGAGGACATGCTGGCTGATAGAGTATTGAATGTGGCTCCTTCTTGAACAATATCGAGCCTTTCGAGCCTAATGTCACTAATACATTGCTTGCTCCGTTTCTTTGCAATGTTTGAACGGATTTGATGATGGATGTTAAATCAAGAGAAGATCCAATCTGAGCTTGGATTTGCTCCAGCATGTCGTCTTGGTGAATACTGGACTCAACATTATCCTCTTGTTGAAACGAGTTGGTCAACCTTTCAAGTTCTGTTTCGTTTGGTATCAAATAGTCACAACACTCTAATAAATCTCGACACATGGATCTGTCCTCTCCTCCTACATCTACAATTACAGGTATATTCACCTCATGAGCAGCCATAGCTAGACGAACATTAACAAGATTTGGTACCTCACATTGCAATAACAACAATGAATGTTCTGAAACCAAATCTTGTATATCTTGATCCGTCAGTATATCTTCCTGACTTGAAGCAGCATCAGTTGCATCATCATTATTCTTGACACTCCAATTCCCCCATCCGTACAAGTTACTTCCCCCCGAAACAACAGCACTCACTTCACCCGTCGTTGGCACCAGCATAACATATCCCCTTCCCGATGGATAAACTTTCGAATATCCACTATGTGATGATATATCAACATTATTATCTAATAATGCTGATTTTAGTAGGGACGCAGCTGCATCATTACCAAATTGACCTAGAAATGATACCTCTGCCCCCTTCTCCTTCTTCATGAAGAGGGATAAAGATAGCTTGGCACATGCAATAGCCTGGTTACATCCTTTACCACCCGGAACATCGACTAATGGTTGATGACCTGGTAATAGTGTCAAATTTTCTCCCGATGACGGGAAGCGATGTATGGGTAGAAAAGTATCCGCATTTAAACTCCCTGCTACCAAGATGCTCTTCTTTCGTTTTGCAAAAGATGGTGGTGATAATGATGAACTGCTTGAGGATGTAGCAGTTACTCCCTTACTGCAATAGAAGATAATAACAATGGTTGTTGCTATTATGAAGGAGACACTCCACGAAGTTAATGCACCATTACCATTGTGCTTCATTGATCTTCTCTGCTGCTGGTCATTACTACTACTACAGCTGTCATCACCCTCATCATCATCTTCTTCCGATTCTTCATCGACTGATGTCATTGTCTGTAATGTCTTACTTTCATCTCGCTTCTTCTTCTGTTTGTTGTTAGTAGTAGACTTTTTCTTCTTCTTTTTCTTATTGGGTAGCAAGACATATCCAAGTAATAAAACAGCCAATGTAAATACACTTAACCTTGTGGTTATAAAGGTTGATGTTTTGTATACTTGTTCATACCATGGCGATGATACCTCATGTTCATCAGACATTGAACTACACATCATCTTACTACTCATGAAATGTAAATGACAACCCCACTTGATACCAACATTTAAAATTAAACTATAACCCAAACCAATCAATAATGAAAATATTCCAACACTTACACTAACGTACTTGGTATACTTTTGTACCTCTATAATATATAATAATTTTCCATATTCTAAATTCTTAACTATATTTAATTGTCCATAGTTAATATTATCAAAAGTATATATAAATATTGAGTTTAGTAATGTATGGAATGATAGTATTTGTAGTGTTGTTAATGCTATTGACAGTGTAAATTTGTATTGATTAAAGTAGGGTGTTAGTAGTAGTAGTGTGGTATGGATGAATAATGATGTAATAAATGTTGACATGTTATTTTTGAGTAATAATTCATCATCTATCGGTTGTACTTCAATACCATTCACTGACATTACAGATGTTGTTGTGTCTGTAGTTCTAATTGAGGAACTAGCAACTGAACTAGATCCGCTACCATTAATATGACGTTCTTCAGCACGCAACTTAGCTTCTTTTAATTCCTGTAATCTTGATAATTTGGATGTAGTAAAGGATGGTGGTATATTCCGTTGTGCGGCACGTTTTCGTGCCTCGGATATTGAATTTGCTTTTGATGACGAACTGCTATTTTTACGGAGTGACTTTAACTTTTGCAGTGGACTTCTTTTGTTTCGTCTTTTTACATTGCTCTGTTGTGAAGTGATATCATTAGTAGTACTCATTATACTATCAGTATCACCAAAGAAAGAAGCGGTAGTTGTTGTGGCCTCTGAAGGTGAAGGAGATTTTTTGTCAGTATTCCTTGATCTCAACTTCATTGCCATTGCAACTCAAAATATGCGAAATCTCGTCTTTGTACTTATGTCGCTGACAAGCCGTTCTATACTAACGAGCACTTCCTCAATCAAATAGCACTATTATCGCGTCCTTTTGAAGGTATCAGCGATGTCCAAAGCATAACAGAGTAGTCGTCATTCTATTTGACATGTTGAGGCTTGTCTTTTGTGATTGGGGCTCAACATTTATTTACCGCGCAAGAAACGGCATCTTCCTTTTTTCGGAGTTGTTTCCTGAAAATAATGTTGGACCATGACGTTGCAATAGACCTTAGCACCGCGGTATGAATTAAGTAGCCTGACAAGTATGTCATCCTATCATCAGACAGCGCCGCAGTCTAATATGATACGGCCTTCGTATCAAAGCGATGAGGGTATCGATCAAGCAACAAACAACAACAATAATAATTATAACCGACCACAACATTCACAACAAGCTCAGCCTCAGTATCAACATACGCCACATGGTGCCATGACATCTATACTAAGTGCTGCTGATTATAGTCCTATAAATTATGATAAGAGTAGCGGTAGAAAGAATGGGGTCTCGAAGGGTACAAAAATAATACAAACTAACAACAACAGTAAAAAGGAGGATAGTAATACAAAAAAGGCATTAAGAATGCGTGCCTCTAAATACTTTCATCGTAGTCCAACTCCACCAATTAATAATAAGAGTAGTAATAATAAGAATATGGTTCGTCAGAATTCACCACAGTCAGATGCAACCACCGCTTTAGCCACTACATCCACTACAACTACTAATACACAACATATTTCACCAACGGTTACACCTGATAATAATAATACATCCTCAAAACAATCTATATTTACCACTAATACTACTAATAATTTAATGCAGCGTCCGCCAAACATACCAAGGCCAGAACCTCAAACTACTATACAAACGGTTCAGGAAGAGGCAAAGTTAACCTCAGCAAACATTCAACAATTACAGCAACAATCCACAATAACTACTGCTAACAATTATACTAGTGATATAAACAGTGATCCATCATTGGAACTGTATCCATCAGCATCTAACTCCAATGTTAATGGTTATAATTTTAATAGTAATGTTAATGGATATGATAGTGATATACAATCAAATGCAACATCTGGATATAATTCTGGTTCTGATTTAGAAAATGCAGCTAGACGTATAATGAGGGGTAAAGGGAAACGTAAATTGCCCAAGGTACCTGTACAGTTAAACTTAGTTGATGGCGGTGGGCTGAGGTTGAATGAAGGAGAAGGGAAAGATAGAGGAATAGTGGTGAGTGGGAACTTATCAGACATTGGTAATGTATCCGATGTCGACACTGATGCAAAGCGAGATAGCAGAAAAGGAAAGAAGAAGGGATTACCAACAGGATGGAGAGAACGGATACAACGTAAAACTGGTATTGAATTACCAACTATGAATACTACCTCACCATCTAGAAAAAGGAATGCAGCAGCAGTGGCTACTAGAGTTGAGGAAGAAAAGAGTACTGCTGATTATGCATTATCGACTATCTTAAATCAACATCATCAACAAGGAGGAAGTGTACGAGATGAGAGTTATAGCTATGAAGAAGAGGAAGGGGATGATCAAATCCAACCATTGCCAAATTATAGGAATATGAGTAGTACGACTAGCGATTATTCAGATGATTATGCCAGAGGTCATTTTCAACAAAATGGGCATCAATACAATAATCAGAACCAAGACAATGGGGGCGCAGTATATCAAAATGATAATGAGCAGCAACATCATGTTTCTTATGGTCAGTATAATCATCAACAGTATCAAAATGGACAATTTGTACAAGGGCAACAATATAGGCAGCATGATCAAGAGTATTATACAGAAGATTTGGTTAATAATGGTGCTTTTCCAAATTATGACTATGTTGGGAGAGGGCAGCCACAGTCGAGGCAGGGTTATGTGCAACAGCAGCAACCAGGAAGTTATGGCTATCCACCGCCGCCGCCTCAAGGGGGATATTCGCACAACCAATATAATCATCAGCAACAGCAAATTGACTCCTCTGAGCTGCCTCTTCCAACAACATATGAATATCAAAATGGTAATCATGTTAGCTATAATTATAATAATAGAGAAAGAGAAGACATTAATCAGCAGTATTATTCAAATCAAGAGGAATCTTGGAATCCAGACAATGTCATACAAAAGGAGCAATTGTCAACTATACATGATGTGTCACAAGAAGAAAATGATGATAGTGGTGTCAATATCAATACATCAATGCAAGCCGTCAACGCAGCTGACAATTCAACCGACTATTCACAAACTCAGAAGAGTCAACAACAGCAACAGGGATTTGTACCAATAACAATCAATTCATTAGGATTCCCACCAACGCCGAATGAAGACACGTTTGATGATCCAGGATTTGATTTACTACCATCTGCTTTTAATAATGATTCACCACCAACATTGGAAAAACAAACGACATATACCGAAGTAAAGCGTGTACGATTCTCATCTTCGGTGGAAGGGAATGATAATGATGATGATGTACCTGATGATGAAAAGGAAGAAGATACATCGTTATTATCATCTAAATCTCAATCTCAGCAGCAACAAGATCCTTCATCGGCAGGATGGGAGGAAATTCCATCGTCTGCGTGGTATAATAACAACAACAATGGCAACTCTACCAATTATTTTGCTACTAAAGATGCTGATGTTCATGAACTGAACTCTTCTACACCAGACAAATCAACAGCAGATTTTGATATATTTGCATGGAATGAAGAAGATGATGATTATGGCGGAGTATCATCCATGCCTCAATGGAAATTACGAAAGATGACTGCCGAGAATAAAGTGTCAGCAAGACAGTCTTCACCATCTCGTAACCATCAGCGATCAAGCGAAGGAGATAGAGGAGCAACATCGCCACACTTATCACCAACCAAGCCGGTGTATGTATTTGATAATGAGAGGCAGCATACACCACCGTCTCAACAAAAGAGGAATATATACCCCCACTCCGATGGTGACATTTCAGGATATGATACTAGTGATGTTGAAGGGATACAGAATAGCAACACACCAGGACGACAAAGGTCTAAATCATCACGTCGAGGAGGAGGATTAAGCTTCTTCAAATCAAGACGAAAATATGCCTCGGAAGGCGAACGATCAGATAGCGAGTGGGAAAGTTCAGCAGATGAAGGGTATGTTCATAACAATAAACCAAGCTTTAGTATGTCACCACTACGAGGTCGACGGAAGAAGAAGAGTTCCAAGGGGTATGGACGGAGTAGTATGAGTCCATTAGGGAAGAAGCTCTTTGGTCATCGACAACACAGTTTGGAGAGGACAGGGGTCAATGAAGGAAAGTATACATGGGATGGAGGTGAACAAACCTTGCCTCCTCTTAGGGCTCCTTCAACAGGTCGTAGTAGTAATGTCATTACAACTGGACATATCATTGAGGCTCAAAGAAATGTTGCATCTCCAAGTAGTGTAATGAACTCACCAATCCGGACTAAAACTGAGCATTTAAATGCAGTGACATATCAACAAATTGAAGCCGAGAAGTCAATCCTCAATACTTCAAAAGATTCCTCAGGTAATAATTTGAACTCTTCTGGTAACAATTTGAATATATCAGGCGTGACACAAGAGACGGAACGTCATTCTAATATGAAATCTTTGAATAACAAGTCTCATCCGTGGAAGAAGAGTAATTCTCCTCAAAAAGTCGAACAGCAAGGTGGCTTGAAGATCGAACAGTCAATTAGCAAGGAATCGATATTGTCAGGAGAGCAGTCTGTACCGACAATCACGACGGAATCTCGGGAGAATGACGAGGATACAATCTCTACATTAGGTTCACTCGTTACCAAGGGCTCAAAATCCAAGTCGAAAAAGATCACATCTTCTGACATGTCCACGGTAACAGAGCTTAGCGAGATTGAAAAGCTAAGACAAGAGAATGCTCGTCTTCGAGAAGAGCTGGAGAATGCATCTCAAATATCATCCAATGTGGTATCAATGTATGCTCAAACCCTCAAGAATGAGAACCACCGTCTCAAGGAAGAGCTCGAGCATACAAGTGTTGGCACTTACAGTCCCAAGAGAAATGGTATGTTCAAATCCACGCTTGAAACTCTGTTAGAAGAAGACAATAAGAAACGGATCAAGAAGCAGAATCGACGCCGGAGATTGAAGTCGATGACGGCTGCGAGACAAGAAGCAGTTACAGACTTTAATCTTCTACCTCCCGCTGCACATTTAATCAACGGTGTAGACTTTGATGATGATTCAATCACTGCTTACTCGCAGCCTGAACGTCGTGGTGGTGGATGTGAAACAGCTGTGCTATTGCTCAAGAGTTCAGGATCTAAGATAGCTACTACAACTCGAACTGTTGCCTCACAAGTCAAGATAGTAGCTCAAGATATGAACAATGAAAGGAAATTGAACGGTATCGATGGGGCCGCTTGTGTAGATGCAACGTCAAGGCCATTAGACTGCTTTAGAACTTGTGCACGCAACAAGGATGGTAGTATGGACAACACTTACAGAATAGCACAAAAGAAGAAGAAAAAGCCCCAAAATACTGACGGCTCATCGACAACAGGTTCTCTAACATTGGATGATTCACTTGAGAATGGTGGGAGCTTGATTGATAGTCAAAAGACGAAGTCTCCTACGAGAAGAAGAAGACAAGCCAAAACGGCACCAATATAATTTACATATTATAACAACTACTTATTCTTTACACATCATTTCAATATTCTCACATATAATCTCGTCACACATCTTAGTTTGTTCTCTCACAACATCACATGTTTGTATACCCATTTCAGTGTCAATTTGATGTATAGTTTCGCGACTAGAGTCATCCACAAGAGAGTTACCATTATCTTTCGAACCGTCTTCTGGCAAGTCTTTACCTTCACCAGATGAGTTGTTTTTTCTCCTTCTCAGTCCTCTCATTGAAATCGTGGGTTCACTTAAGTTGAGATCAATGGATGAGTAGGCATGCTCATTTTCAGACAGTATCACCACTGCGTGAGATATTGGATCACATGCATAGCATATTACACCCATAAAGTAACCAGCAAGTCCGTATGTAGATGCACATAGGGCAAATATAGAGCTGCCAAGTGTACTGAACAGGTCGGGTGTTGCAAGTCTTCTCTTCAATAGTGATAGTTTTAGGAACCTCGATGGAATACACTTGAGCAAGACCGCAATCAGAGGCTCAAATTGTATCATACCCAACATGATGTACAAAGTAACACCCATTGTTGCACCGAGTGATATCATTGCCACTGCTGGATAAGCAAAAGTGATTCCAGATAGCATAAATATGCCTGAGAACAAGGTACTTAAGCTTGTCAGTCCGCCCATACTTAACCCATTGAGACTTGTATGGGGCAGACCGCTTGCACTCATTCCGCCCATCAATCCACAAACTGCATTTGCAAGGCCTTGACCGTAGAAGACCCTGTCTTGTTCGGAGTCTGATTCCGACCATTTATCTGAGATGTTTATCGTGACTAATGTTTCTAATAGATTGATGCAAAACAAGGACAAGCCAGCAGGGGTTATAGCTCTAAGAGTAGTCCAATCAGTTATTGCTGGCAGGTCGTAGGGCGAATGAAAGATACTCCAAAATCTTGAAGTTGAAGGCTGAGGAGTAGAGGCAAACAAAGTGTACCGATGTGAGTGTATATATCAAACAAGAAAGAAATAAACGCATATACTTCATTATTTCTCACCTCTCCAAGATAATAGTCTTCTACTGTCGGTGCTACCCAATCGGTTCCCTCTCGTATTCCCATATTTACGATTGACACAAATGCAATGGCCACAAAAGAAGCCGGTACAGTAGAAATATACTTTGATAGAACCAAGCAGATGATCATAGTAACGAGTGCTTCAAGAAATAAAATAATAATTTGGGATGTAGATGTTGCCCAAGGTAGATCATATCCCATATAGTATGCCCATGGTTGGTTGAGGCTATCTTCTGTAATACTCCCATCATCTGCAATTACTGTATTGTTTCCTTCCTCCTTCATAGTTGGTAAGATCTTAAAGTATCTCAACTGCAATAGTATAACAAGACATGCCAAAGCATTTGTCAAACCAATTGTGATACCCGGAGGCAGCAACCTTAGATACTTTCCCAAACGAAGGGCTCCAAACAATACTTGACACAATCCACTGAGTATAACGGCGTAGAAGATGTACTGTGGTCCATGTGTGCTCACTAAAAACCGTAAAGCAACAGCTCCAAGTCCACTTGACCCACAGATCATACCTGGTCTTCCTCCTACAATTGAAGATATGATATTTGCAATCCAAGTAGCTTGTAGGGCATGAAAAGGATCAACACCTGCAATGTATGCATAACTAATACACTCGGGTACTTGAGTCAACATTACAGATAACCCAGATAAGATTTGGTTGAGTGTAAACATCCAATTCCATTTTGATATACTCTTCAAATCAGATATGAGACATGATCCAATGTGTTCTGGGACGAATTGTTTGAAAGCCTTCTTAATATCATCGTTTGCTGAATCCCCGTCATCTTTATTGTCATTCTTGTCCTCTTTAGTTTTCTCTGCTGTAGATGATGATGTTGTATTTTTCCGTCTTCTCATCATACTAAGCATATACTCAAACTTGATAGTACTCTTTCTTTCACCGCCACTAGAAGGTGTCTTTGATCTATCACGACTTCTACTTCGTAAATGCAATTGTGCACCTGCGGATGCTGTACTCTTCTTTGAGGTGATAGATTGATCATCAGTGCGGTTCTTATTAGAAAAGGGCCCTCGAGTTAGAGAACGGCCTCTAGAACGATTTCTACTTCGACTCCTTGTATATCGACCTCTAGATTGTGATCGACTACTTGCAATTGTATCATCATCGGCCTGACAACGTCCTCGACGAGTTGTTGATGATGAAATATCTTTCTTCTTCTCCTCCTCACTCTTCTTGTCATCTTCTTCATTACTGCTAGAGTTGTTTATATAATGTGTCAATACCTCTTCATTCTTCTTATCCTGTTCTTTTTCCTCCCTTGAAATGATATACTCCTTATCATCAATGAGGGAGTTCTCAATGTCAATACCGTAGCCTCTTTTCATATCATATGAATCGTAGCGAGCCATCTTTGCATTAGTAGTACCTCTATTGCAATCTTCTCTAAACAATTATCAACCCTTTATGAAACATCATTATCCAGGCCTTCCTATTCACTCCTCTTTTCATCAATCCAGGCCAGTTTGCTCATCCACCCTACGCCTCGTTATCCTTGAGAGCAAGAAGTTCATCCAACGCTCATTCATTGATAATAAAAACTAACATACTGTTCACTATATCCCAATTACTTACTAAAGACTCCCAATTATATGCTGCAACATGGAATTATTACTCATTGGATAACATCGATAAACTAGTCTATTAATCATTTTAATTTACTAGATTTTAAAAGACATACCATCTACCAACATCAGTGTACCTGACAAGATCAAGAATGTCTTGAGGACGACCTACACTGTTGCCCTTCACAAGGATCCTACTGACAAATCGAAGCTTCGACCATTGGGTGTTCCTTCGGCTATTCGTCGTATCGTGGGTATA
>Ga0214477_101360_pt1 | contig 12155 bp, 9 predicted proteins | sample M1_20Mar14CPVII9_FD_165058 | JGI IMG/M metagenome (GOLD analysis project Ga0214477, IMG submission 165058) | Marine eukaryotic communities from Monterey Bay, California, United States - M1_20Mar14CPVII9sort6BwellC16 | ecosystem: Environmental > Aquatic > Marine > Unclassified | place: USA...
ACGGGTTGTATATTAGCTTGTAACGCTCATCGCGAATTCCGAACTGAATAAAATGTAACGCCGGTGCAGAGCCGGTTGTAAAGGTATGAATATATTTACGACCGGCGCGAGTGCCCTGATCTAAATCTTGAAGCGGAAGACCCGGCAGGTCGCTTGGTATTTTTATGTCCGCCGCTCGCAGCATGGTGGGCAAAACGTCAACGGTTGAGACCATTCCAGTTTCAACCTTTCCCGTGGAAAATTCCTTGGGGAAATTGACGATCATTGGTATCCGCGTACCACTCTCATAAATACTTCCTTTCGCACGCGGAAAATCCGCGCCGTGGTCACTGATGTAGACGATTAAAGTTTCTTTCCGAAGCTCTAAGTCGTCCAGATCCTTCAGTACCATCCCGATACCTTCATCGAGTCGATTCATACAGCTGAGATAATTCTTCAATTCCAGCCTCAGATGGGGCGTGTCCGAACCAATCCATGGAAACGGCTCGATCTCACCTTCAACCTTCACTGTGGGATATCCATTTTTAGACGTATTAACAAATTTACGATGCGCGTCTGGATAATTGATGATCAAAAGAAATGGCTTTTGAGCTTGAATAGCATTTTCCATTACCCTTCGGCCCTGGTTTGCGTACTCCTCAATGCTTACCGTTTTGCTAAAATTAGCATTTGGCAAAGCCCGGTAGTCGACAAAGTCTTCCACCAGTCGTTCGGGATTCACATGCGTTTTGCCAAGAAATCCAGTGTAGTATCCCGCCTCCTTAAAATAGGCGGGCATGGTTTTAAAATCCTTGTACATTGCAAACTTATGGGTCGCTAATCCAATGTGCCCAGTTTGTCGGGTGTAGAGCCCCGTTAGAAATACAGATCGGGATGGCGAACAAACTGAGTACGGCACGTAGGCCCGGGTATAACGAACGCCCGTCGCCGCTAACTGATCTAATTGCGGCGTATGAACACGCGTCTCCCCGTAGCAACCAAGCTGTTCGCTGTTGTCTTCGGAGACTATGAACAGAACGTTGGGTTTAGCCTGCGCTCCCACCAGCCCGGCTGAGGACACCGCTAACAAGAAAACTAAAAGCACCTTCGTTACCGCAGGCCCGATTCGAATCACGCGATCCTTAAGTAATAATCCAATCATCGCAACTTCAACCTTTTTGATGAGATCAATTTCAGCTGGGAGGCCATTCAAGATTGGCTTGACCATTCCTTCGCATGAAAACAAATTATATTCAATTCAGCCGGCGGTTAAATAGTTTTTCTATTTCTAAACAAACAGACAATCGGAGGAATCCTCGCCTTTGGCAACGGATATCTGTAACCCTTAATGATCTAAATTTTTATGTTCAAATCGAAGTTCTGCCACCACCTGCCTATTGGCAAAAGTTAAAGACCGCCTCATCTTACTCAAACACTGAAGCATTCACAAAGATAACGCTTCCAATAGGCTTTGTGAATTAAGCAGCACGCCGAAGAATTTTGACAGATTGTTTGGAAGCTGTTCTATTTTGTTTGCTTGTTGAGGCTGGTTACTTAATGCCGCTGTCATAGCCCCAGCAAAAAAGGGATTAGAGCTCCGGCAACTTTATCCCCGACAAGTTCGTTGGTTTGCTCCATTGGAGAAATATTGTGAATGTAGGTTTCCGCTACTTATTCTTCTGGTCCCTTTGCCTATTTGTCTGCCAAGCATCTGGCATGATGCAGCGGCCAAATGTGATTGTGATCTATGCTGACGACCAAGGGTCAGTCGATGCAAACTGCTACGGCTCAACAGACTTGGTGACCCCTGCTATCGACAGCCTCGCAGACCAGGGTGTGCGCTTTACTCAATTTTACTCACCTGCTCCCGTTTGTTCTGCAAGCCGCGCTGGAATGCTCACCGGTCGATACCCTTGGCTCGCCGGATATGAAGGAAATGCTGGCGGTCCCCCTCGCGAAGACATTCAAAACCTTGAGGATCTCGATGGCAAGCCAGGAGTTTTTGCGAAACAAACGACGATGGCAGAGATGTTTAAGTCCGCAGGATATGACACCGGTCACGTCGGTAAATGGCACCTTGGCGTAACTCCCGGTAGCAAGCCATTAGACCAAGGTTTCGATTATTCCTTTGGGCACATGGGAGGCTGCGTCGACAATTTCACACATTTCTTTTATTGGAACGGTCCCAACCGACACGACCTGTGGGAAAACAATAAACGAATAAGGCTACCGGGCAAGTACTTTCCGGATCTCATGGTTGACAAGGCAACGCGATTTATAAAGCAACAACGTGATGATCCATTTTTCTTATATTTCGCTTTCAACCTTCCGCATTATCCGTACCAGGGTGACCAACACTGGATCGACCACTACAAAGATCTGCCTTACCCTCGAAACTTGTACGCAGCGTTTTTATCCACTCTCGACGCGCGTCTGGAAAAACTTCTAAAAGTTCTCAAAGACGAAGGTATTCGTGATAATACAATCGTTATCTACCAGTCTGACAATGGACATTCCACCGAGGTTCGTGCACACGGGGGTGGCGGAAGCTCAGGTCCGTATCGCGGTCAAAAATTCAGCCTATTCGAAGGTGGAATCCGTCTTCCTGCCGTAATCTCATGGCCCGGGCATCTTCCCCAAGGCGTCGTTCGAAATCAGATGGCACACGGATGCGACTGGTTACCTACCGTAGCCGAACTCTGCCAAGTTAATCTACCTAAGGCACCAATCAACGGCAAAAGCCTAATGCCGATCATTCGCTCAGCCAATGCCCCATCGCCACACGAAACGCTGCACTGGCAGATGGGGAAAAATCGCTGGGCGGTACGTAACGGTAATTGGAAATTGACGAGTGAAAATGGTTTGTTTTTGGCAAACATCTTGGATGATCCGGGAGAGAAAATTAACCTATCCCAAAAGAACCCTGAGATCGTTAACAAACTTAAAACAATGAGAGAGACCATCAAATAATTAGTGCCACCGCACCTCACATTTCCAAAATCTTGCAAGTGGCTGGTATTATGCAGAGGTAGTTACTTCTGGGATAAAATCAAGCACAACAACGGGCTTTTAGCGATCTCGCCTTCGACAGAAATTCAGTGACGCTGACACATACAACTAATGCCAATCAACCAAAATCAAATATTTGGACCGATCTTTCGAATTACAAAAAAGCTCAATTCAAGCCCCCCTGCACAAATATTAACACTACTTTGGAGTTGCCATGAAAAGCGTGCTTTATCTTTTATGCCTTGGCCTATTTTTGTCTTCCTTGGGATGCAACAAACAGGCAGATATCCCTCTTCCGCCAACTGATTCTGATTTCATTGAAAGCACGCCCAATTTACTTACCGCTCGTGTTATGAGTATCGATTTCGAAGTCTACACGACTAGCGGCGGGGTTACCAATGCCACAGATATCAACGCAAATTTTGTTGATCCTGATAAATCGAAACACACCATCGTCCTTACTCTAGGGGACGACCAGACAATCGAGCTTAATGCCGTCAATGAAACCGTCGTAGACTTTACCTATTTGAAACAAAAATATGGCTCTCTTAGTGTTGGGGATCGAGTTGTCATTGATAAGGAAGGAAATATCAAAGTCAATGGAGAAGTGCGTAAGGAAGCTCCTGGGTTCGAACCGAAAAATTAAGGCAGCAAATTCGTCGCGCCCCATAGCACGGGCATTAATCGGATATCTAGCTTATATGATTAATTTATCTGTTCGTATTTCCCTCTTTCAGAGTCGAAGCCGGAATGCTTTAAGGAATGCGACGACTGCACTATGAATCTAATTGATGAACTTGGAAAGTTTAACGGCAAACATACCGCCCCCCTAAATAAGATCGCTCAACAAATCCTCCACCGTAAAGGAAGCGTTAGCGAGTTGATCACGTGTGCCCAAAGCGACGACATCAAAATCCAATCTGCGGCTACTTGGTTACTGAAGAATCTCAATGAACAAGGTCACTTGTTTTCTGAAGTGCAAACAGTCGACTTGATTAATGTCTTGAGCAACCTGAACCACTGGGATGCCAAATTGCACGTGCTTCAAATTTTGCCCAGCCTGACAATACCATCGCGGCAATTTGATCTACTGCAACGTAATCTAAAAGACAACATTAGGAGCGAAAATAAGTTATTACGCGCCTGGAGCTATAATGGACTCGCGGTATTGGCTGATCAGCACAGCAGCTTGCGGACGGAAGTCAACGGCATCCTCAGCGGTGCACAAAACGACCAAGCTGCCTCCGTAAGATCCAGAATTCGTCAAATATCAAAATCCCTAAATTGGATAATTTTGACCAAGTAAACAATTCAATCAATCCCACAGTCGGTGCGCTTCCTAAAATCACACGACCAGCCTTTAAGTTACGCACGATAAACTCTCTAAAAGGCCAGACTTAGTTCCTGACACTACAGTTCATAAGTAAACGGAACACCGAACCACCCGTTTTGCTTCCAACGCAAATTGAGACATCGGAGAAATTGCAATTTGGTTCCAATAAACCTCTGGTCGATATTATTGTTAGACCAAAACAGAAAAAGCTTCAGCCAACGCGCGGATCAACCAATCGCTAAAAGAAAACAAGAATTGACGTGTGCTTTTCGTTATTAAATTTAATACCGTAAACTGGTATAAACGTCCTACAAATGCCAAGACTCGAACCGCATTTCACTCAAGCCGTGGAACACGGATACATTAGGTCGCCTCATCATCCATTGTAAAATAACCAAGAAACCAAGGAATACGCAGACCAGGTGAATTACTCAGCCATTATCGTGCTTGGAAACTTAATGTCCAAAGACGGAAAACTTAATGAAGAGTCAACCAATCGAATGGAACTGGCAATAGATCGTTTTGTCAGAAACGACGCACCTTATCTCATTACTTGTGGATGGGACTATCGGGCTGACTCCACGATCGCTATTGCTGATGCCATGTCTCAATTCGCAATTGAATCGGGCAACGTACCGCCAGCTTCAATAATTTTGGCAAACCAATCGAGAGACACGGTCGGCGATGCTATTTTTTCTAAGCAAATAATACAAAGCAAACCTGGGTGGACTAGGCTCCTAATTGTGACCAGCGATTACCACGTTGCCCGGACTCTTGAAATTTTTAATTTCATCTATAGCGAGCAGTACGACATTGAAGTCATTGGGGCTACCACCGCTGCAGCCAATGAACAAGTAAATAGTGAAAGCAGTTCTTTGGTAGCTTTTCGTAAAACCTTTGCTGGAATTGTTTGTGGCGATGACGAATCAATTTACAAACGGCTTTGCAAAAATCATCCTTTCTACAATGGTGTCGTGCATCCCAAACTTTAATTAAGCCATCCTGAGACAACGTAGCTTAGCGAATCCTTTTACGATCAAAATCATGAACAAAATTGGCGATGGAAATGTCTTATTCTTGGGTGATAAAAATTCACCACTATTGAGATGGTTGATAAGCACTGGTGAATCAGTCATACAGACTACCGAAACAATCGAGCCATCATTCATTCCAAATAACAAGGTAATTTTCCTGATAAGCTACGGTTATCGTCATATCATCCGCAAAAACATTTTGGACCAGTTACCCAATCGAGCAATCAATCTTCACATCTCGCTTCTTCCATGGAACAAGGGCGCTGACCCTAATCTATGGAGTTTCGTTGACGGAACTCCAAAAGGCGTGACGATTCATTATTTGGATCCCGGCATCGATACTGGCGACATTATTGTCCAGCAAGAGGTTGAATTCGACAGCCACAATGACACGCTCGAAACGACATACCAGAAGTTACAGTGTGTAATCCAATCACTGTTTCAAAAAAACTGGCAATCGATCAAAACCCAAACTTGTCCCCGCCGCCAACAACAAGGCCAAGGTTCGATCCACAAATCAAATGAGAAAGAAGCAATTTCCCATTTGCTCGTTAAAGAATGGGACACGCCGATATCAACCTTGCGTGCAAAAATCGAAAAACTCAATAGTGCTACACCACGCGAACCGAACCCAGTCCGTGACAAAGATAAGTAATTGCCAATAACTCGGCAGAGCACAGCCCCAAGGGCAAGTTGGCCCGACAAACTAGACGAATCACCTTTCCGAACCCTTAGCCTCTGTCAATCAAACACCGGCATTACAGTAAACTAAGATACGTCGAAACAGAACTACAGAAGTTGGATCGGAACCATCCTCCCGTAACCAGTTGAAAATCGGCCTAGAGCCGCCCAACTTTGAATTTTTAATTCAGTGTACTATTTGACCAGTTCTTTTTCATAAACTGCATTGAGCGGTTTAATTTTTTCGGCAACCTTTGAAGCAATCTCATTAAGATCAATTTTTGGTAAACCTGAAACCTTCTGTGGTTCGAATTTATTTAAGTCGTAGTTGTATAAAGTTTGCAACCAAAGCAGAGCACCAAGCTTAGCAACCAACTCATTCGGGTGCCCAAGTTCATCTCTAAGAAGTTGCTCGTGTTTAGATTTTGCTTGCCTTCGTTCCCAACGATTTTTGTTCAAAACGTGTTTGACTCCGGGAAGCTCACCCTCCCGCAAGCGTTCGACCAATTCATAGGTGCCAAGTCCATAGGGACAGAAGAGAATTCTATTATCGGGATATTTATCCCGCAGCTCTTTAATTACAGTATCTTTAAAACCAACACTCAGATTTTTTAGAATATTTATTTCCATCGCACTTGCTTTAAAAAGCTGAGGACCCCAAGGAATCGTGACCATAAACGTTGTCTTCGAATTCTGAGAAATTGCGTAATCAATCCACCGGCTATAGTGTTCCACCGAACTATCCATCGGTGAAAAATATGTCATGACAACGAGATCAATTTTTTTGGTATCCAAATGCTTTTGCGCTTCACCTCGCTTTTTCTCATTTTGCCAAAGTCTGCCCGGTGATCCGTTCGCACCACCTGCAAAGACGGTGACCTGACGATGTTGGGTATTTTCTGAATCAGACATAATCTTCTTAAGCTGCTCAACGCTAGGCCTGAAAAAACTATGCCCCATATAAAGCCCATTGAAACCTTTGTTTTCATCGCCGTTATCGGCAAGAACAGGTAGCGCCCACAAAAGAGCGACTGCAATACTGAGCAAAAACTTCATGTTCATCATTCCCAAAGGAAGAAAGATTGTTGGCAAGTTCAAAGAAATTGTTTTGTCTCTGTCGCAAAACAGCTTTTCAACTGCACACTCAAATTCAAGCAACTCCTAGACGAATCAGTCTATCATCAGCTTTTCAATATTACGCAAAATTTGCAACGTTCGCCATAGCTAGAATGGGAGATAATATTACTTGACCAGAAACCCAAAATCCCCGCATTAGCGACCTAACAAAACTGCAGATGCAAAACACTCTTTGCTACAAAATTAACAACAAAACAACAGATAGTTATTCAATCGGGAGATCTGGTAGAAGGAAACATTCACGCAGGAAGCGTGCCTGGTCTTTTTAACGTTTTTTGCGAGACGCCCTAATTTCAACTTGAGCTAGATGCTTTCGCATTTGCTCTATTAATTTCCTCGATTCTACCCCGTTAGCAATGTTGGTTTCTTCAAGAGGGTCGTTTTGAAGGTCGTATAACTCTTCACCAGTCGCCCAAGATGTATATCGATAACGTTGTGTCCGAATTGCTCGGCCCAGGTCTTTCCCGCGTGAAACGACCGTATAGGCAAAATCCTTGCCTCCCACTTTTGGATCCTCAAGCATGGGCTTTAGGCTTCGTCCCTGTAATTCTTTCGGGAGAGTAACACCGCAAAGATCCCCCAGCGTCGGGTACAAATCCACCAGTTCCACAATCCCTTCGGATGTTGAGCCAGGAATCGTCTCAGTTCCCTCTACAGATTCAGGGACCCGCACAATCAAGGGAACTCGATCACAGGTTTCAAACAGCATGACTTTCCCCCACATGAATTTTTCACCAAGCAAATATCCATGATCAGACGTCAAAATAACAATGGTATCCTCCCAATGTCCACTCTCCTTAAGAGCATTCAACATGACCAGAACCTGCGCATCGATAAAAGAGATACAGGCGTGATATGCCTGCATATAATCACGCCGAAGATCATCGTTTTCAACACCAAATTCAAACCCAAAACCTCCATACCGTTTGGTCTGCGCGAGCTTGGGTACCGTCTTCCAAAACTCGAGAGAAGCGGGCGTGAACTTTAATTCCGCTTTAGGATACATTGAGAAATATTTGTCAGGCGCGAGGAACGGGCCGTGTGGTTTGTGTAATCCACAGGCGATGAAAAATGGCCGGTCGCCACTTACATCGTCATTCAGCCACTCCTTCACCTGCAATGCGTTTTTACCATCCTTGTGTTGATCATCTTTCAAACCAGTAGGGCCATAGCCAGGCGCCTGACCACGAGTTTGTGTTGCAATCGTGGGATAAATTTTTCGCCATTCTCGTCGTGACTTTCCGTCCGTTACCGGTCCATTTTCAGCCTCAAACTGCTTTCGAATCGGCGTAACCATGGGAAGCTCATCATTTTCAAAACGTAAAACTTGATCCCAGGCAATTTCACCAGGATCGATCTTTTCATTGTGGAACACTTTACCCACTGAACCAGTCCAGTACCCCGCGTTTTTGAAACACTGCGGCATCGACACGGTACCGGGACGAACTTGGCGAATGTCAAGTTTGTTATCCAATACTCCAGTAGATTGAGGATAAAGCCCGTGCAAGAAAGATGCCCTTGAGGGGCCGCATACTGGATATTGGCAATAAGCTCGTCGAAAGGTCATCCCTTCCGAGGCGAGCTCATCAAAAGCCGGCGTATGAATGTGGGGGTAACCCGAGGTAGAAACATGCGTATTAAGATCGTCACAAACGATTAGTAAGACGTTCGGTTGCTCAGCGACTGCCGACGGGGGAAAAACCGTGAAACAGCCTAAAACCATCAGTAAGGTAAGTTTAAACCAATTCATCCAATTCCTCACAAAATAGAATTACCAATTGCCAAGCAAGCGAATCGATTATCTGAGGTCACACGAATATTAAATCGACGATAATGGCCGGTCGATGCGCTAACAAGTTCTCCGGAATAAATATACCTAAACCGACAACTTCCGGCCAAACCCGTATTCCATTACTACTTTTTAGATTTTTTAGCTCTCGTAGGCGGTGCAAGTTCCAGCTTCGTACTGTAAGGGCGGTATTTGGGAGTGGGTTTGTAGTTACCTTTCCCTTTCTCCCATCGAAAAGAATCCCCCTCAACCACTAAGTCTTTTCGCGCATTCAGTTTTTGTTCAGGTGGTGCAAAAACGATTGGCGCAGTTTTACGAAGTCGCTGTTTGACTTCTTCATAGCCACTCTCACTTGCCAAGTTTTTCCACTCGTTGGGATCACTACGAAGATCGTAGAGTTCCTCCACGTCATCGTCGTAATATATATAACGCCAGTCGCGATTGATCACCGCATATTCTCCCGGCTTCATATAGGGTAACAACACACTCCGGTCCCTCGCTTCATCTGGATTGGCCAAGGTGCTTATCAGTGATTCTCCTTCGAGTTTTTGACCTGGCTCGGAAAGCTCGCACATCTCCACTAGTGTGGGAAACATATCAATTAGACTGACCGTTGCGTCGGTCTTGCTCCCCCTTGCCACACCTGGGCCTGCCCAAATAAAGGGTACATTAGACGTTCTTTCCCAAAGCGTGTGTTTTCCCCATTGGCCTTTTTCGCCATGGTGATAGCCGTGATCGCTCCAAATGATCACGATCGTATTTTCCGCGTAAGGGCTGCTCTCAAGTGCGTCGAGTACGCGACCAAGCATTGCATCGGCGTAGCTAATACAGGCAAGGTAGCCGTGTATTGCATCATCAACTGCCCCCATCTCGACCAAACGATCATGATGGAGACGCTTTCGATTCTCCCGAATCTTCTTAATTTTTGCGGGAATGTCTGCTAGGTCATCTTCCCGCATCGGAGGTAACACAAGATTTTCAACGTCATATAGATCAAAATACTTTTGCGGACAATAATTTGGAAAATGCGGTGCGTACAGACCGCAAGCGAGAAAGAACGGTTTATCGTGCTTCTTATTTAATTGCTCAGCCGCCCAGTTCGCCCGAATCGTATCCGCCATGGCTTCTTCCCGGTCATTAGGGATAGCTCCCCACTCCAAAAAAAGACCTGCCTTAAACTTCTGGCCTTGATTGTAAATACTAGCAGGAAACGGTTGCGGAACCGGCGTCTCGCTACTCCAAGAATCAAGCGGCCACCCATTGCTTCGTTGCTTGGCATTGCGAAGAAAAAATTCAGTCCATCCCCGTTGATCAATCGCACCTTCCGGGTGATGAAACAGTTTCCCAGCACCAAGCGTGCGATACCCACTTTTTGAAAAGACCATTTGCAGAGCATCTATTTCAGGATGCCCAACAAAGTAATTTGGGCTCGTGTAACATCCAGTGGTCGACGCATATTGCCCGGAAAAAATTGCTGCTCGGCTCGGTGCGCAAAAAACACCTGCGGTGTGGGCATTTGTAAAAGTCAAACCGCGAGCCGCCAACCGATCCATATTAGGCGTAAATGCGTGGGGAGATGTACCCATGCAACCAATCCAGTCGTTCATGTCATCCACGGCCAGAAATAAAACATTCGGTGGCCTTTCCGCAAGGACTCGCGTTGAGCGGCAGTTTACGACAACAAACAGGATCATTAGCAAGCTGGAATATCGATACAACATAACTGCAGAATTTTTCAAAAAACACTCGTTTATTAACATTCGTTCAAACCCAAATCTGGACATCCGGCCCGCACATACTAACGATTTTTGATCATTTCCCAAACTCTTTCTCGTCTGAAACCAACAAACGAATACTGGAGGTTAACTCAAAATCCGAACAACCACTGCACCAGACAATTCGAGTTAAAAGTGTCAGACCCTAATTCAAAATTCAATTCACCGTGGTCCTGCGGGGAGATTTTCAAGCAGATAACGGATGATCAACATTCGCACATGCACTAAAGTTCCGGGGCCTTCCCGCAATCCATGGTTACGATTGGGATACACCATGTAGTCGAACTTTTTGCCAAGCCCGATCAAGCGGTCTACCAATCCTTCGATGATTTGAATATGCGTGTTCGTTTCACCTGAACCGGTCACAATCAATAGCTTCCCTTGCAAGCCTTCTGCGAAATTTATAGGAGCCGACTGTTGATATCCTTCTTTGTTAGCTTCCCTTGTATCCATGTAGATTTCCTGAAACCAAGCGTTATACAAATGTGGCTGCGGTTTCGGCACGACCGCGATACCAACGTGGTAGTCCTTGGGTTGACGAAACAGTGCGTTGAGAGTGTTTGAACCGCCGCCGCTCCATCCCCAAATCCCAACTCTCGATAGATCGACAAACGAGTGGGTACGCCCTAACTCCTTCAAGCCCTTTACCTGATCTTCCGTTGAAATAGGTCCAAGGCTTCCAAATACCGATCGTCGCCAGGCAGCACCTTTTGGAGCAGGTGTGCCACGGTTATCAATTGAAACAACCACGTATCCAAGGTCTGCTACGACACGAAGAAAATGGCTCTGCCCCGCCCCCCACTCGTTCAACACCGTTTGAGCGTGAGGTTCGCCGTAAACATAAATAAATACCGGATACTTCTTAGACTCATCAAATTGACGCGGCTTAATCATCCACGCATCCATCGTAATGTCGTCCCCAATGTCTAGCTGAATAAAATCTGTAGGGCGAGAAATTACTGTTGACGCTCTCTTTTTAAGCCGGACATTTGGTTCGAGTACCTTAATACTGCGGTGACTTGGGATTTCCACAAGATTGACTGTCGGCGGCTTATCGAACGTGGAGTAGGTGTGAAACGCATACTTTCGATTGGGAGAAAATTCGTAGGCGTGTGTGCCTGATTGATCTGTAGGTGTCACCCGCTCTAGGTCTCCTGATCCATCCAGTGAAACGCGATGTAAATATCTTTCAGTACCGTTTTCAGGAGAAGCATAAAAGTAGTACCAACCGCCCGCTTCATCAACGACGGCGCGCTCAATAATGTCGTAATCACCGGGTGTTAACAACGCTAATTCTTTGCCGTCTCGGCTATACAAATAGGCATGTCGCCATCCATCTTTTTCGCTGATGACGATAAACTTTTTTCCTTCTCGAATCCAAACTAAACCCGAATTCCTCGCTTGGCTTTGCACAGGAA
>Ga0214477_101364_pt1 | contig 12094 bp, 6 predicted proteins | sample M1_20Mar14CPVII9_FD_165058 | JGI IMG/M metagenome (GOLD analysis project Ga0214477, IMG submission 165058) | Marine eukaryotic communities from Monterey Bay, California, United States - M1_20Mar14CPVII9sort6BwellC16 | ecosystem: Environmental > Aquatic > Marine > Unclassified | place: USA...
ACTCTATGGTCAAATAATTATAGGTGCTCCAGGAGCCGGTAAAACCACATACTGTGATGGTATGCAACAATATCTTAAACTGCTTGGCCGTGATTGTTATGTCGTCAATTTAGATCCTGCCAACGAAGTACCCTACACAAATACCGATAATGATGACAATAAAGACGGTGATAGAGATGGCAAAGAAGAAGAAGAAGATCAAGGAATCAATTCACAACTACCATATGATACAATACTTGATGTATGTCAAGACATTATAAGTTTAGATTCTGTAATGTCTGAATTGAACTTAGGCCCAAACGGTGGATTGTTATACTGTATGGAGTATATTGAACATCATTTAGGTGAGGTGATACAACTACTTAAAGAACGATTAGGTATACCAAAAGATGGCAATATACAACAATCTCGTGCATATTTATTATTTGATTTACCTGGTCAAATTGAATTAACGGCTCATTCCAATGTAGTAACTCGAATTGCACAACGATTGATACGTGAATTAGATTTGAGATTGGTATGTGTTCAGTTAGTAGACGGAGCAGTGTGTTTAACTGATGTATCAAAGTTTATAGGCGCAGCATTAGTTTGTACATCAAGTATGATGAGATTGGAATTACCCTGTGTAAATGTATTGAGTAAGATGGATTTATTACAAAGGAATAGTAACTTTAATATTGGTAATATCAAGGACAGAGAGAAGAGTGGTAATGATAGCAGTGACGACGATGATGAGCATGAAGTTCATAATGACAATTTACCTCTACCATTCAATCTTGAATTCTTCACACAGTGTCATGACCTACACCGTCTTGTAGATTACTTGGAATCAAATCCAATGGATTTTATGGCCAACTCTAACAGCAACAACAATAGTGGGGAAATAGACCCAAAGTTTGACTACACGGAAGATCCAGAATATCAAGCAGCACAAGCACGCAAACGATCATCCAAGTTTTATAGCAAGTATCGCAAGTTACACCATGAATTGTGTGAAATGGTAGAGGATTATAGCTTGCTGTCATTCTTACCCTTGTCCATTCAAGACGCCGAGAGTGTTGGACGAGTTGTAGCTAGGATAGATAAATGCAATGGATATGTCTTTCTACAAGAAAATGGTACTGCAGGAAACGGTGGAGTGCAAAGTAATAGTAACAATATGCAAAACATGTTCTCTTCTGCCATTGTTGCAGACTCTGAATGGTCTACTGGAGTACTGCAGGACGTTCAAGAAAAGTATTTAGGCGAGTCCATGTTTAGAGAAGACATAGCAGAGCTCAAGAGTGACCAAAAAGAAAGAACGCAAAACACTGACAAGGTTGATGAAACTATAAAATAGTTACATAATAGCATAAATTGAAACTAACTTTCTTATTCTATGAACTCTATTCTATTTCTTTGCTGCTCTCTTCTTTTGCTTTGCATCATCCTTTGGATTGCGTAAAGGTGCAGGATACTTCTTTGTACCTACATCTTGTCGCTGTGTGAGAGTGAGAGCATAAGATGTGAGCATACATAACACTCACACAAGCACATATATAATGACAAGAAACAAAGACATCACCACTTACTTTGATACCTCTTTCGTTCCACCACCCTGGAAGATGCGCGTTTCACGGTTTATGAAGACGAAGAAGATGCGAATGTACATATGTTAGTACAAAAGTCAGTTAAATAAAGGCAAAATGAAGGCCGAACAAAGTAGCCAGGTCACCGACAACTAACGCGGACTTTCCAGATCCATACCAATGTAGTAGTTGTGTATTTTTGGGTACTGGTTGCAAAGTAACAAACTCCAAACCGCCAATTATGCCATTTCTGAGTCCATAGTATTGAAAGGTTGAACGCATATTCTGTTTCTCGTCAGGACCCGGACATCCAGCAAACTGAATAACATCTCCAGTTCTACCCGGATTTAATACTCCATTGTAATTATTTCGTTTTAAAGTTCTTCCGCCCTCAACTTTGGGATCAATATTTGATCCTGTTACTGGATTTGGCGGATAGAAACTTATCGCACGATCTTCAACATCACAACTTGCACATTTACCACGTATACCCCAATATGCCATTCTATACTTTGCTGGTAAATCATACCGCGCTACTAATGCTTTTCCAAATAGTGGGTGTGTAACTACTTTCTGAGTTAATTGAAGAGAGATGAAAGTAACTTCTGTTAAAACATGTGGTTTGCAAAGGCATTCAAATATAGGCACATAAAGTTCAAATGAAGCACGGATATGAAGTAGTCAAATCACCGGACTTCATAATATAAACGCTTGATAAAACAACAATAATAGCGGACTTTCCAGTGCACCATCACCACTCTTCAAATGCTGTTCACAGTAAGGTATTGGGATTGGCTCGCCTTCTCTATTTGGTACCTTGGTTGTACATCTCTTTTCAGTTCGACTGTGGGCCCAACATTGCAATGGTAAATCAGATAATTTAGCCCGACCCTGAGGTATAATTATACTACCACTTTTTGATGATGTATTGTTGTTGTTGTTGACTTTTGCTACAACTTTCTTCACAACAGCTTTGCCACTCTTCTTCTTGGGTTTTGCTTTGACCATTATCTACTCTATTATCAGCAGTCTATTCGATGTGCCCAATAACAACCGACGATACGATATTGGTTGGTAAGTCAGTTATCCTAGTACCTAAACTACAAGAGTACGAAAACATCTTGCACTGCCGTTTTTTGCAATTCGCCTCACTCTATCATAAACGTTTGGCGGCGCGGCAACAATACTACTTTAATAGGCAACAAAACCATGACGACGACAACCAAGCGTACCAATCCATTCAAGTCATCACAAAATCAGCGTACCAATTTTCCACCGCTTGAGGGCTTCTTCAAAGGTGATAAAGATGGAGATGACGATGAAGCTGCCACCGAACCCGGAACAACAAATCTTGGAGATGGTAATCACAGCTTCCACTCAAGGTCTAAAACATGTCCAAGTGATTTATTAAACTTCTCGGTTGATATGTCCATTGCTGGCAAGGCCGAGCTAGCACAGCATAGATATCATGTATCAAAATATGGAATCGATAATAGCTTATTGATGCCGAGTAGTAATGATAGTAGTCCAGATGGAACTCCATTTAAGAGGAGGGAACGGGATGAATGGGATCGATTAATGGATGATAGTAATCCAATTGATTGTTCCATGATATCTCTATCATCTACAGCGGTATTAGATAGGTCAGCAGTCCAATTGGGTGTCGTAGCCAAGCAGTTATCATCAATCAATAATAATAAGAGAAACGCGAAGGTGGTAGTAGGAATTGCACGTACTCCATCTCCTCAGAAATCACCTGATCAAAGTAGTGATGATGATGATACCTTGAATGATACTAGCAATAGATCATCCTTCTTTGATCGGTCAATGATACAATCATTAATCACACCGGTCAAATCAAGATATAAGCTGGCATCTGTTCAAGATCAGATGATGGTGAACAAACTACGTGGCCAGGAATGTTATGAATCGTCTTCTACCGAAGATGAAGAGTCGCCTGCAAAGTCAGAAACTCATAATGGTAGTACATTTGAACACATGATACTGAGATTCAATGAAGATTTTGATAATGATGTAGATAAGACAGAAGATGAGGAGGGCGAATCTCCAAGTAAAAACACCTCGGTGGTTTCATTTGCAGCCGATACATCTTTCAGAACAGGTGATACTAGTTTATCACTATCAAAGAAAAAGAAGAGAAAAAAGAAGAGACGGAACTCTCTCAAGAGCAATAGCAGCTCAAAAGATAAAGAATCATTTATTAAGGAAGCTTTGAAGGGTCTCGACTTACTATCAACATCTGCTGCAGATCCTGAACAGCAACAAAAGATTGACGAGATTAGTAATGCACTAAAGGGTTTGGGTATACTCTCTTCTACGAGTCCAATTCCAAAGCAACAGAATTTGAATTATCGATCTACTACATCCTCGCCTTCATCACCTGGAGTATCTAGTCTAGAATCACCTGGTCTTACTCCAAGTCCTACCATTGACGAAACCTCAATATTGAAGAAAAAACCAAGTCCAACAGATTTGAATAATCTTCTACTATCTCCCATTGATGTAGATAAAAGTAGATTATCCGAAGTACCATTTGACGAAGATAAAGGTAGGAGGAGAGGTTCATCGTCTGTTCCATTCGACGAAAGTGTCTACAGACAAACAATTATGAAGCCACTGAAACATGTGGATAGTCAATCATCTCTAATGAGTACCGAGTTCACTGGTAAGAGGAACTTGTTTCAAGATGAGAAGAATCAAGAGAACAATACGTCTATGAATAAGAAGAAGTTTGATCATTGTTGTACGCTATCAACTGTAAAATCAGAAGAATCATACCTGGATGATAAGGCTGATGACTTTGGTGACTTTGTATCTATCGACAATGAACCAAACAAATTGTCTGGAGAGAGTGAAAGTCCGACTCCTTTCAAACATAAAAGACGAATACTGGTAGATGTTACATCAAGGATGAATTGTAATGACGAGGATACACCGAGCGGAGGTTTAGATAATACTTTAGATGAAGACTTTAAGGAAGAAGAGAGAAGAGGAGTGCGTCTATGCAGATTGGAAAAGATGAAACAGCTTGGACTTACTCATCTTTTAACTAGACCATCAAGTAGAGTTACAGAGCAGATTGATGTGGATAGTAGCTTCTGATGAAAAGTATTATAACATTAACGTATCATCGCCACTAGTTACTGAGATATTGTCTCACTATAGTGTAGTTTCGCTTATCACCAGTATGTAGTGATAGTACAAGATCAAAAAAGGAAAACTTAGAGGAAGGGGTTCTCATTTACAGGAAAGCTACCGAGGACGAGGAGGACGCATGTTGCAAACTCTAGCTATGTTGCATCTTATGCAATCGTCATTGCATTTGCTACAAGTGCCGTGAGGTATACGTATAAAACACTTCATCAAGCATCTCTCAAATTTATACCATGTCACTAGCATCATTAGTTGTTGTCTTTATCATTAGTTGTTCCGGGAGTTATGGATTTGCTCCACGTCCACAACCATTTGTTCCTCCCCACACAAAAACCTACTCCTCCTCAGCCTCATCTTTGGCATCTTCTACCACCGATGATGTTTCCTTTGTCGACAATATAACTCAGCGTTACCAACTATTTCAAAAGTCTAGATCGGAAGGATATGATTTCAAGCAGAGTACTGCGATTGCGATAGCCGGATATTATGATGAAGATAGTGTACAAAAGAAAATCCAAGAGGAGATATCTTCTGCTCCCGTGGTTATGTTTACTTGGGAAGCTAGTCCTGCTTGCAAAAAGGCAATTAAATACTTGGATATTGCCGGAGCATCATATAAAGTTGTTAGACTGGATAATCCATGGCAAGAGGGTAATCCAATTCGTGCAGAGCTGGGGAAAATGAATGGAAGAAGTAGCGTTCCAGCAATCTTCATAGGAGGGGAGTATGTGGGCGGGTTTGATGCCGGCGTAGATAGTGAAGCAAGTCCAGGAATACTTGAAATGGCATTCAAAGGAACATTGCAGGAGAGATTGAAAGAAGTCGGAGCTTTGTGATTGACGTTATGTTTATATTATGTGTATGTTTGTACATATGATATGTTGCATGTCATATATATATTACATACACATCTATATTAAAAAGATGGTGGAATATACCGAAACAACAAACAAAGATGCAAATGAAATAGAAAAAGAGCAATGATCATATGATACGTAGTTTTTCATATCACTACTTTGTCATTGAATTGGTAGTAAGGTAACAGAGCATTAAGTAGAGCTAGCAATGATCTATCAATTACTAAATATTTAGCGTCAACTATGGTGCTAAGATTTGTGATCGTGACGAGGTTTTTGTTTCGGACATTTCATTCTTGACAACCAGCCTAAGCTGCCACGATGTTTCATCGACAGAGAAAGCTTCTTCTTCTTTGCACATAGTCTCATGCCAAAGATGATTATACAAAAGATACCCAATCTCATTGTATCTCGCAATGTATGCCTTGGTTCTACATATACTCTAGTTTTCTTCAACCAGTGAATACTAGTTGAGTTGCGTGGATCATTTGATATGACAGGGACGGCACTGTGTTCAAGTTCTTTTATATTGTAATTCATTTCTTTTTGTACATCTTCTGGTACAAGTCTTGATACCTTGAAAAAGACAAAGTAATCCCATGGAAGGATATCCCATTGATGATATTTAAATGTGTTCATCTCAGCAAGCTTATCAGGGTCAATATTGCGCAGACTTGACGATGATGATACATCGTCTTTACTACTATCATCTGTCCAGAATTGAGGAGTTGGCTTGGCCATTGTAGCAGTCAAATTTCGTATACCATCCTCATACCATATATCACTAACAGTATCATCAATCTCAGTTCCCCAGATACTATCTTTATCATAAACTAACGCTTTGCCAAATCCATATCTATTAACAAAGGCTGTTGCAATCTTGTATCCTCTTTTGAGAAGTTGTGTACTCATACCAACTTCATATCTATTGATTAATTCAAATCGTTTCTCAGGATTTCCAGCTAGTTCTGCTTGACTTAGACCACAATCATAAATAGCCCCTGATGATAATAATATTGGTACTGTATCAGTTCGTAATGCATATAAGAAACTTTGTACATGTGGGAAGAATGTATGAAAGTGTGTATTTATCGAATGGCCAACTAATCGAATAGAATCAGTAAGCTTTGATGTATATATTTGACTCCAATGTGAATATGGTACCTGTTGTTTTGACGACGACGATGATTGTATACGTTTAGGCGAACCTTGCCCGATCTTCGGTCCTACCAATCCACAGTTAATGAATAGCAAATTATCATATAGTGCTTGTACATTCATTTTGGTGACGACAATCCGAATTGACTCCATATCATAACACCGATCTTCTCTTGTTATAACTTTGATGAAAGGTCCACTACTACTTCCTTTAACATTCTTATCTACACCATTACATTCCTGCATCTTCTTAGTTAGTGGACCGCTAGGACTGGTATAATAATCTGCCACCTCTTGTGTTAATACAAATGCATAATTAACAATGATTGGTTCTGCTAATTCATCATCACTGTTTGATGATGTAGGGTCATCATCATAGCAGGATATACCATGTTCAAGGAAGTAATTCATATTATCAAAGTACATACCATTCTTGTCCTGTAGACGATCCATGGAAGTTGGTCCAGAGTATACCACAAGTGTCTTCTGTGGATTGGAAATAGCAGTAGTATCAATTGCGTTGTTTTCATTTGCAGCAGCATGAGCATTTTCTTCCTCATCTAACCATCTATCGATTGTAATTTTCTCAGGGATATGAGCTCCTGCATCTTTTTCATTCATCATTATCTCTCTCCTTCAATACCCTATAAGAGACAACTACAAGATACAACACAATATCAAACCTACTAGGGTTTTAGTCGATAAATCAACTTGTTGTTAGCTGTTAATTATACTGAACACTGAACTCAAGGGAAAAATGAAGTATTGAACTGAGAAATCTACACAACATTGTAGGTATGCATGTAAACTATTTCTGCGGGGCGAGTAGATACACACTACATGACACTAAACATTAAACATGACGCCTAGAAATGATAAAGACGTATATACAATCAAGATTGAGTAGGTGGCTTTACTAAATCTTTGATTAGTGGTATCCCGTGACATTAGGGATTTCAACTTTTACTAAGATTGAGAGTAGTTGTTTTATGTTTAATGCATGATGCTACCTATAGTGCTGAAAGGTTGCAATAGAGAGTGTTAAATGACGTATGTATATCTATAATGTGCCCCTGCTTCACTAGAGTATTAATTTTCATCATGTTCATATCAAGATTGAGACAAGCAAAAGGTCTACTGATTTCACGACAGGTGAACCATCCATCAAGAAATAGTTTTGGTATTAGACATTACCATCGTGTTGGTAGTAGTTATCATATCACTTCCAATAATTATCAATCGCCATATTGCGTACAGTATAATATTTGCAATAGTAGAAGACGGCCTCTTTGTTCATCTCCTATACCATCTAATAATGAAAATAATGATCACACGGACTCTTATTTGAATAGTTACTTGTCTCAACTTCGTGGTACCAAATCCTTAACTGTAGATGAAGTACAATCAATCAAGATTGCCCTGTCGAATTTGGACTTATCATCTATTGAAGATAATGATAAGCATACAAAGATAATAAAAGATTCTATAAACATATACAGATCGATGAATAAAAATCGCATATCATCCAGTGGTCACGGCATTGCAAATCCAGCCGCGTACATTACTTCAATTATTAGGAATCAATTACAGAAATCGAAAGATATAGAGAAGAAATCTACCAAAAGAAATATCGCAGATTATCCAACTCTTCAACCAATATTATCCAGTAATAATATAAACATTCAAGAGTTGAATGATAACTGTTTAATGGCATTAAGTCAATGTCCTAACTTATCAATGGCAGATGATGCATTAAAAGCATACACAAGACAACAGAAGAGACGTGAGATGAACGGAACAGATAAAATATCTAATCCAAGTTCATATATAATGGCTGTGTTACGAAATATCATGGCAGAGAATAGTAGTACATCATCAACATCGCCTACAGTCAAACAAACTCCACAGAATGATGATAATGCAGTAAGAGTAAGTAAGGTAGTGATAAAGCCAGCAGCAGTAACAACAAAGAAAGAGAAGGCAAAGTCTTCATTGACAACCAAGCCCAAAGCTTCTAGTAGTGAAGTACTACAACCTATACAACAAGAAATAACATCTCAAGAAAGTTCGAATTTAGCTCAATCAAACCCAATTATAAGCAGCGATACTGACAACACACAAGCAACAAAAGATAAACCTGATATGAATGTTGAAAGAGTTACAATGGAATACGTCGATAAATGCATATCTTGTCTTGCAAAGCTTGATCATCCAATTATACAACTAAAAGGCGTCGGAGCCAAAACCGAAGCGGCTTATCATAAACTTGGTATATATACTCTTCGAGATCTATTATGGCACTTCCCTCGCTCTTTTATTGATCGTTCCACGTTGTACAAGAGTATTCACGATGTACCGGATGGTGAAGTGGGATCATTTATCCTCTCTGTGGAAGAAGAGAAGGCTAGATCCAATGATGTAACATGTATTGACGAATCCGATAATGTTGTAGATGTGTCATTCTTCTATGGTAGAGGACAAGCTGGTATGATTATGGTATCTAAAGAACTACAGAAGTTTCAGGGTGTTGACTTGATTATTGTATCTGGCAAGGTGAAACATACTGGAAGTAAGTCGGGAGAGTTATTTAATCCAGATTTAATCCTCCCTCTGGAGCAGATGAATGATCTTGGAGTTGAGGCAGTGTATGCACTGTCATCTGGGTTAACACAAAAGAAAGTACTTGCTGCTGTAGATGAAGCCTTGAACATAGCAGATGAACTACTTAATCTTCTACCCGAGTCTTTATCAGAGAACGGACGTGAAAAGCTAGGATGGCCCAAGCTTGCCGATGCACTCCGTATAGCACACAAGCCATCTTCAATATCTGATACTGGAGTGGAGAATCCAGCGAGACTGAGGATAGCCTTTGAAGAGATGCAGACTCAACAGGCTCGGTTGGCATTGGAAAGGTGGAAGATTAAACATCATGAACTAACATCTGACGTACAGAATAATAGTGAGATATGTGATAGCTGGAGAGATAGCCCACTTGTATCCGCAGCAATATCATCACTTCCATTTACGTTATCGTCTAGTCAGGAAGAATGTCTTGAGGAACTTTGGGAGGATATAAAAAGCGATGGAAGGATGTATCGGCTCCTTAATGGTGATGTAGGGAGTGGCAAGACTGTATTGTCATACTTGATTGGATTATCTTGTATCGAAACTTGCCAGGGAGGTGGGCGAGTAGTGTCATTTCTGTGTCCAACTCAACTTTTAGCAAATCAACATGTAAGAACCATATCAGATTTTGCTGTTCGAATGCGAGAGAAAAGTAACGTCAACATACAAGTAGAGTTGTTGACTGGAGATGTTATTGGCAAACAACGAGATGCACTCTTCGAACGCCTCAATTCAGCTACACACGATGATGCTATCTTTCTAGTAGGAACACATGCACTGACAACGCCAGATGTTGTTGAAGGACTGTCTCAATTACAAGACAACAAGGGACTTGCTTTAGCCATTATTGATGAAGAGCAGAGGTATGTTATGTATGTTATATGTGTGTATCAGTGTTGATAATCATACTGACATATCTTTTGAACGTATCTCATATCTTGTGCATACAATTATGCTTCACCCAGGTTTGGAGTAAAACAGCGAGACTCAATGCAACGATGTGCAGCTAATACACTATCCATGTCTGCGACACCAATACCCCGATCAATAAGTCTTCAGGATAGTGGTATCATGGACACAACGCTGCTAGACTCAGTAGAGTCAAGACCAGTCGAAACGACAATCGTCTCATTGGATAAAATCGAGAAAGTGCTGGCCATACTGAATCAGAAGGTTACAGCTGGGTCCAAATGCTTTTGGGTAGTACCTCGTATCGAAGGCACAGTATATGACGGTTCAGTGTTGAATCGGTTCAAAACACTAGTTGAGATACTCGGAGAAGATAAAGTGTGTTTGGTCCATGGCCAAATGTCTCCTACAGAGAGAGAACAGCAGCTTGAGGTATTCACAAACCTAGAATCAGGTGTATTAGTGGGAACAACAGTTATAGAGGTCGGGATAGATATCCCTAATGCTAACATATTGGTAGTTGAGGAGGCAGATAGATTTGGATTGAGCCCGTTGCATCAGCTTCGGGGAAGGATCGGGAGACAAGGTAGTAGAGATCTCCAATGCCATTGCCTTCTGTTATCGAATGCAACGAGTACAAAAAAAGACTCCTCTTCATTAACTCGGTTGCAAATTCTGACAAAGTCTCACAAGGGAAGTGAGATAGCGGACGCGGATCTAATTCTGCGAGGAAGTGGAGATATGTTAGGTATTAGGCAGTCTGGCATTCAGAGCGGTTACACAGTTGACCCATCTCATTGGCATCTGTTAAGAGCAGCTACAGTATCAGGACGAGGTTTTGTGGATGACCAAAGTACTAATAGGAGAAAAGAGGAGCTTTCAGAGAATGATATCATTGAACAGTCCACAACTCCATTTTATGATCAAACAAGCTCTTCATCAAAGAAAGGATTTGCTTTAAGAATGATGATGATTTTATTCGGTGATCGGTCAAAAGAAGTGGACAACGGTATCGATACAATACAAAACTTGGATATATCAAAAAGAGGTGAGCTCTCCCAAGAAGATCGAACAATACATGACCGTCTCATAGATTTTTATGATAAGAGGGGTGATTTACAGTTTGTGAAGCCCAACCAGAAGCAGAAACAAACAACTACAGATAAGTCATTCACTCAAGACGAGCCAAATAAACCTCACTTGGCTGGTTTCAACCCCCCTGCAAAGGCTTTGACACTCGAGAATCGCCTCAACTTATCTGAAGATGATGTAATGTTTGTGGTTCTAGACGTCGAAACTACTGGCCTAGATGATAAAACATCTCATTTGATTCAATTGGCTGGCAAGGTACTAGGCTCTGATGATGATAATGATTTGTTCTCACAGTACATTCTTCCACCCATAGATTGTATACCCACGAAGATAGAGGAGCTAACAGGTATCACAGACCAATTCCTACGACAGGGTGGATACGACAAGGCACTCAATAGAGAAGTTGGTACAGCAAGGGAGTTTAGGCAAGTATATCATGACTTTCAAGACTTCTGCATCGATAGAGCACAAGGGAGAAGTATTGTCTTTGTAGCACATAATGCCAAGTTTGACATAAGAATGATCAACGGAGAATTACGACGGTGGAGATTCTCTGATGATACAGATTCTGCACCGATCCTTGGTGACTTATTTGCTAGCTCGCTGGACACACTTCAGTTGTTTCGAACTAGTAAGTTTTGGAGCAAGTCTTTCCCTCGACCTACTTCATTCTCCTTGGGAACACTACACGAACATGTGCTCGAAGAATCA
>Ga0214477_101365_pt1 | contig 12072 bp, 7 predicted proteins | sample M1_20Mar14CPVII9_FD_165058 | JGI IMG/M metagenome (GOLD analysis project Ga0214477, IMG submission 165058) | Marine eukaryotic communities from Monterey Bay, California, United States - M1_20Mar14CPVII9sort6BwellC16 | ecosystem: Environmental > Aquatic > Marine > Unclassified | place: USA...
CCAACCACTACCTTGCTGTGCTCTATTTTCCTGCCAGTGCTTGTCAAAGCCATCCCATGTATAGGTAAGGACTTGGGAATGTCTACTATTGCATATGCATCACTCATGGTGGAGTTATAACAAGACTGCTCCACCCTTGTGGTGGAGGTGTGCATATGTTTGCTAATGGTTCAAATATTCTTTATTGGTGCATACAGCAATGCCACAGTTAAGAATAGCGGAATAACACACCACAAACACCCAATTTGATTGCCAGAGGAAAGAAGGCAGTGGCAGCATGTCATTTTTAGTCATAATTTTAGTTTTAGGTTTAGGTTTATACCCTTTTGTTTATTTTTTTCTTTCATTTTTAATTGAAACAATCAAACTCTACCATACCCCACCACAACAAATAATCTATAATGGTACGTCAGTGCTGCAACATAATGCCTATCGGACGGATTAGTAATATTATTTAATAATGGGCTTTTTTGTATCGGCTCGAGATATCTGTTGATGGTTTCAATTTGTGGTCGGTTTGTTGAACTGTTATATGTAATGAATTATTCAGGACATGCTTCCACCTTGGCTGTACTATACTGCACACAATATGGACAGTAATATAATACCTCTGACTGAAATTGTGGAATTAAGATATATTTGTTTGATTTACGAACACGGCAGAGTGATTTATTAATTGGCATGAGATATAAATAAAACAATATTCTGAATCAGCCCCAATAAGCAGCCTCTAATATATTTACGAGAGCTTAAAACACGGGAGATTAATTGCCATGAATTGGTTGGGTGATATAATATTTGTTGGCTGTGTTTCATTGAGATGTATTTTTTGGAAATGGTTGTCTCTGTTTCCTACTTCTTTGCATTATCTTTATGCATGCTCACTCCTTTCTTTTTTATTAGTCTACCGGCGTAGAAGTTTCCGACGAAGTTAGTACTTCCTTCAACAAATTCAAGTTGGGACAGGAGCCATACAAGCTCCGATACTTCATCTATGAAATTAAAGATAAGAAAACAGTAGTGATTGAAAAACAGGGAGATAGGACTAAGACATACGATGATTTCGTAGAGGATCTTCCCGAGAATGATTGTCGTTATGGTTTGATTGATGTTGAATTCAAAACAGATGATGGACGTCCCACATCAAAGATTGTTTTCATTAGTTGGAATCCTGATACTGCCTCAGTTAGGCCTAAGATGCTTTATTCCGGATCAAAAGAAGCTCTCAAATCTGTCCTTGTTGGAGTAGGAATTCACATAAACGCCACAGATCACTCAGAATTGGACTTTGAAGAGGCTATTCTTCCTGTTGTTAAGAAGTTTGCTTAATGAAATATCTATTGGGTATTGAACATTGGGGGTATTAAAATACAACGGGGGGTATTGATCAATAATTAGTTATGTGTAGTGTTATTGGTCGTAATGTCAAAAACGCACTGTGGAAAATCAAATAGTTATCGGTTTTGTTGCAAGCAAATACTGTGGTGGAGAAAGATGTGATAGATTGCAGCGCAGAACGAGTAAAAGTTAGGCTTTATTATCGTGGATATGTCTGCACACGTTTATATCTTTATCATTTATCTTGATTGTAAAGAGTATGTTTTGAAAATATTATATATATATCAGTAACGTATGGAATGCACTCATTTCAATATAGCATCATATTGAAGCAAGAGTTCAATCAGGAGAATATCTTTACTACTCTCATTCGACTCCTTGAGAAAATTGACTATCTTCTTCAGCTTCGTTTGCTCGTCTGGCATCAAGAAGGAAACACTCAACTCAAATCTACCACAAGATGTAAGTGCATCCAACCAGTTACGAATAAATGATATGTTATCAAGCTGAGAAGAGAAGAGTCCCGTCATTGCTAGTGCATTACAACTGCTGCTTCCTTCATCACTATTTGTGGGAAGGCTGGTTGTTTCATTAGTCATAGTAACAAGTAAATACAATGCCTCTACAACATCTCCAATGATCTCACTATCAATATCTACTGAAAAGTATTCCTTGCATATCTCATTCGGTTGTAGTATGAACTTATTATTATTGTCATTGGTATCATCAGCATTCTTATCTCTCTGTCTGGATAGGAATATCAAAGTATCATGTGCAGATGTACAATGTCTTTTCCATTCTTTCAAAAAGATATCTTTCGATGTTTTTGCTGTTCGTTTGTCCTTTGTTGAATCAATAGTAATGGTCTTCTTCTTTCCCAACAATAAAGATTGAAGATTATCATCCAACTTTGCAATGGAACTATTGTCTTTTCTTCTTTGAACGATATCATCAAATCCCCCAATACTATCATTCGTAATAGCATTGCTACTTTTATTAACAGATCCTATTGATCCGGATGTACCGCTGAAAAGATTAGACACTTCTCTATTTGATGTTGCTTTGAGTTCAGACACCGAAACAAAGTTACGGAACTCTCCATAATCCTTGCCTATAATATTTGGAGGTTGGTATTAAAACATTGAGACATTTTAGAATTGATCGATTCAATATGGCAATATAAACACAATTAGGTACTTGCTGGTGTGGATTGCTTTCTTTTTCATGCAATCTTCTGCCTGGAAGATGCGCGTTTCATAGTTTATAAAGATGAAAGAGAAGTGATTGCAATTTATGTTAGCACATGCGGCTTGCAAAGGCATATCAAGTAAAGGCAAACTTTGGTCAGTAAAGCAGTAAACTTGTTTTACTTTCCTGATGAGTTCGATATGCTTTGACTTCTTTTTGTATCTCATTTTCTATTTGCCTTACATCAATAGTTCCTTCAACGTTGATTACACTCTTATTACTCCTACCGGTGGACATTATCTAGTAGTATATAAATATTAATCACCATACCAATGCTCCTTTTGTAGGTAGGCTTGATTGATGACAAGTATGTAATGAATAAATTATGATCACTCCGTCCGTGTAAAAATGATAAAAAATGTGGTATCCTAGCTATTCGTGTGAGTTACCTCATAACAACATTATGAGGTCAGAGGAGTACCAATTCTATCAGATCGACGAATATAGAGCTTGATATCATACAGTAAACAACTTGCTATCTTTACACTTCTTACAACACAACACAAGCAATACAGAATCTACTTCTCTTCTTCACTCTTGGCGACTACCTCTTCCTCTGCACATGCATCTCCCCTCTCTGTTTGAGGCACACTATCTTCTTCTTCTACACCTGCATCTCTTTCCAAAGCTTGTGTCTCGGTTGGAGTATACTCGTCTACCTCAGCCTCTTCCTCTTCCTTTTCTTCCTCTCCTTTTACATCTGCAGGCAGAAGTTCATGCCAGGCAACCCGAAGGGTGATCATAACCATGGAGCAAATTGAGATAACAAACATGCACCACAACATTGGAGTGACCAAGTTGATGAAGTCGGTACATAAAATGTTGTGGGACAATGAAGTATAAATAGGATTGAAAGAACGGCAAAGAACGACCTCGGCCAACCCAAATATGGCTCTGGCTGCATAACTGAAGTGCTCGGCAATGGATACTGCAAGAAGCGACACCGCTTGAATATCGTCTGTTGCTGCATTGCCACAAGCAATACTTAATGGACCTTCGCCCACACTCTTGAGTACTCCACCTAGTTGTTCCATGCCATTCCAAGCTGTAGTAATGACTTTGAAAGTGATGTCCATCAATCGAGGCTGAGATTCAGCTGGACATTTCCAGTTCACGAGGAAGAAGAAGAGAGACAATTGCAACATATGTGAGTACGCAAGACAAAGGCGAATGAAGACAAGTTATGTCAAACAAGTATCAACGAGACTCCACATTGAATACAATGATAAAACAGGTACCTGGACATCCATTCACATAGTAGTATCCGAAATCTGTTTAGCATATTGTATATAAAGTGTTGAGGATAGACTCTGAAATTAAGTCAATACAAACCAAAGGCAAACAAATGGACTTACTGTACGCGATTCTTGAAGCGCCCGTAAGAACTTGTTCCATCATTTGTGTGACCTGATTGTCTGGAAGATGCGCGTTTAGCGGTTGATGAAGATGAAGAGAGACGATAGTGACTCAAGTTAGTGCATACGGCTTGCAAAGGCAATCAAATGAAGACACATGAAGGCCAAATGAAGCACTCAAATCTCAAATCTTCATACTTTCCTGGTGTCTCATAGCAAAAGTCGCCTCCAACTAGACCCAAGACGAGAAACACAACAGTAAAAATCCACATTAACAATGTTGACGTGATAAATATTGGGCAAACAATTGCATCATTCATATGGCGAAATAGTCGCGGCTGTTTATCCTTCCATGCCAATACAACGGCAATCATGAAGATTAATGTCAGTAACATGATAACGAAGATAAATGACACTGCAACATAATAGTATGGGAGAATCGAGTCCAGCGATGACTGAGCTGACTGTGTTTGATATTGGACATTCTCGAGACTTGTATAAAGTGTAGTAAATATATCCATGATACGAGACGATACATTGCTGAGTCGTTCATTAACAGTCTTGGAAAGGTTGGCAACATCCACCGATATAGTAATGTTGGTATTGAAGACCTCTGTTAGATTGTAGCCTCTGAAGATGATGCCGTCTTGTCCATAATCTAAACCAATAGAATCCGCCCCATCATCTACGAGATCCAATACCGTGTACTTAATATTGTCTTTTGTTACTTGAGTCTCTTTTAATAAACCACTCTGGAGCAAACGTTGGGCGTCCTCATCCGAGATACGTTTCACTAATGTTTTCACAAGTCCCCTCAGTGTTGCTAGAATCTTTGCAATCCTCTTGTTTTCATCTAATTGATCATCAATAACGTCAGTTGCTTTGTTCTTTGCAACCTTTAATACCTTTCCAATAAATGGATTGTCTTTAATCTCATCCAGAAACGTTATGACCGTCATGGTCTTCTCTTTAACAACATCAACTGTATCTTCCACGACTTGGACTACTTCTCCAACTGTATCTTGAACATTGTCAACTACCTCGGAGGTATTGACCCCAGCTTTTTCAGCCACAGCTTCGCTCCATCCCACAACTTCAACCATCTTCCTTCCACCCATGACATTATTTGCGACTTCAGCGGCTGAACCAACATTGAGATTGACATCACCAGCTGTATCCTTCACACCTCCAACTGTTTCTTGAGCCTTATCCACAAGATCTTCTGCAGTATCTTTAATATTGCTCGCCTTCTCCTGTATTTCTTCCACAAATGCCAACTTAATTAGATTACCTCTCAATAGCATTTGGCTTAGCGGGATAACAACGTCTATCTCACCATTACCAATAGAAGCCGGGCACCATGATCCAACGCTTCCATTTGCAGTACCGTCACTGCTCTCCTCTGTCTTTGCCTTGAAGTCAAGTCGATCTTGCTTTAACTGTTCATTTTGCAAATTGTATTCCTCAATTCCTTCCATCATCCACGTTACTTGATCATTCACGATATCCAACGTATTCTGAGACGAATCGACAATAGAATTGACTCCCTGCCAACCCTTTGCTAATAATACCGAAGAACAGACCAATACTAATGTCGAGGCAACGAGGAAGACGATTCGTAGGATTAAGATTGTACGACGTGCTGAGGCTTGACGTTTAAGCAGATAATCATGATTTATACGTTGCTTCTCCGCGACCCAACTTGCTGTCGGAGGTAGGGGGTCTTGTGGTTGCTCAGTATCGGCTGTATTAGGAGGAGGTTCATCCTCTGCAGTAGCGGCGGCAACGGCAGTTTCTGCTACCGGTACACTGTCGTCTTGACTATTATCACTGCCCTCTTTAACATCTGTGCTACTACCTTTCTTCATACTCTTTGCCGATGTAACAATACCACTACCAACTTTATTCCCAACTTCACTTACACTCTTCTTGACACCATCAAACTTGATGAAGCTCTTTTCTCTCAAATCATTCTCACGTTTGATACTACTTGATGTTGGTAATTTGACTCTTTTGCCTGCCATCCAACCGCAAAAGATATGACGAGTGCAGCATCCACCTTTCACTGCTATTCGTTCATGGCAAGTATAACAGCAGCACCCTGTATCCACATCTTCTTCATCATCGCCTTCTACACCACTGTTCACATCTCCATCTCCACTGCTTTGATTCATAGATCTACGACGTCTACTCCTCTTTCTCCAAGCTTTATCACCATACTGACATAACCTAAAACAACAATCCATTCTTCCACATCTCAAGATTATTAACCAAATACCCCAACATAAATAGATTGCAAAGATGATTGCAGCCACACCTGCAATACCTTTTGCATAATCACTGCCATCTTTTGTTGTATATGTTTGTGAAGTTGTTGTCGGTGCCACAGGCTGCAATGGTTGTCCATCTTTAGATTACAAGAGATACATAGTATATTAGCTCATATCATTCAAGTTCATTCATGTATCATATTATAATATATGCATTCAAGTGCACATATGATATAAACATGCACAGAGATAAAGGGAACCTTACCGATTGTTAAATTGATAGAGTTATTTGGTTTGAAGTTTGATGATAACTTATCTAATCTATCCCCTGGCTGTGGCTAAGAGATAGAAAGAAGGCGGAAGGATTAGTTGTTGCAATGGGGTAGTCATAAGCTCACATGACATACCTATATCTATCTCATGACATCTCAAAAAAAATACACACACTTACCACACTAACAGGTAATAAACTCATCAAGCTAGTTATATCATTAGTATAACCAAGTCTAGGAAAATCATGTAATCGATTTGCTTTTTTCTTTGGCCCTTCAAACGTTGCAGCTACATAGTCATCTTTGTCATCAGATGGTAATGTAAATATTGGTTGTTGATAGATGTTACCAATTCGTTTGGATTGACGATCAAAGATTGTTTTAGCAGAGTTTATATTATCATTTAATGATAAGTCGGAGCTAGTTAGATGGCCTGCACCCGTTCGGTTCTGTGGCGCTCTCAATGATCGCGAGTGGGGGAGGGGCCCCACGAGTGTCTAAAAACAATCAGCTTGCGTCTATCTATGTGAAACACCATCTTCAAGCACATCGCCAATATTCGCTAAACAGATACTAATACCCTTTGTCGTTTATTGTACTGCCTCAGATGAGAAGCCTAAATTTCAATGTAGGATAGGTTGAAATACTCTAAGTGTCATACATTGAAGTAACAGTACCACAATTGCATAGTTGTTTTTTTGTTGTCCTCAAGTCCCTACCTTGAACGAGAACACCGGGCGCGATCGTGAAGGGTAAGCGGTATGCATATCTGACTGAATCTAAATAACAGGCCCACCATTATCTAATAGGATGGGATGCATGGAGCGTAGCGGAATGCATCCCCGCGCCTTAAAGCTGCGCGGTTGATCCAGAAGACAATCAACACTTTGTTGCTATTATGTACACAGTCTAACTACTCTCCTCATCTTTCTGGGGTTTTGTGCTCACTCGTAATGGATTGAATCTTCTCCTCCATATTGTTTGTTACTTTCTGATTCCCCCCATAAGTATAGTACTTACTATCACCTAAACCCCTTTCCCCGTCTTAATTTTCTTTATGTCATTGCATTTTAGCTGAGAAGAAAGAGGTTTCGTAGCTATGCGTGATTGCAGTACCACATGTATGTATGAAGAAGAAGTGCGACCATATATATACACGAAGTTAGAGCCCAACTGCAGACAAGGATTCAAGAACTAAAAGCACCCTTGTCTGACCTCATCTAGGATAAAATTGCTATTTTGTACAAGTAAAATCATAGGCAGTAGTAGAGTAATCTTATTAGGACCGTCAAAACATCACAGAACACTCTAATAATAATATCCTCGACAAAATCCTTGTGTGCACATTGGTCAGGTGAAACCACAACCAATGGTTTATGTATCACCCGATGCTGAAGTCTCAGCCTCAACCGCAACAATAACAGCCTTGGCCTCCTCCTCATTCAAAATCTTATGCACACAATTACCATCCTCATCCAAACTCATGGTAAATAACTCCAACTTCTCAGCAGAAGCCACAGCACCATCCATAGTCTTATTTAATACCTTCACAGCTAAACGACATGCCTCGGCAACATCTGGTAATTCTATCTCAGGTGTAGCATCGTCATCAACCTTCATTTCATCATCATCATCGTTCTTCTTTTCACTACCATACTCAGTTTTCAATAAACTTTTCCCAGCTTGGTTATTGGCACCTATAACTGTAGCCTTCCATCCACTGTAATTACCACTGGGGTCACTTTGATATAATTGGAAACCATGTGTTTCATCATATCCTGCGAATAGGAACGCCACGCCAAATGGACGTAGTCCACCATATTGGGTATATGCCTGTTTGTAATTACAGACATGTTCAACAAGATTTTCAATTGGGATTGGTTCCTGATATTGATAGGCATATCGACCAGCACGGAGACGTGCTTGATCAATTAGGATATTAGCATCAGCTGTTAATCCAGCAACAGAGCAGGTTGCATGACCACATAATTTGTATGTCTTTTCTGAGGTCTATAATTATCATCAAGTGTATGTTTTGTTGGTGCATATTAGTGAGTAATTTTGTGAGTGTACCTAATACATTTTAATAAAGTCCATTGCAATAAAAACCTGATACTAATAACAAACAACATAATCAACAATATATCAAACAATATAAAAACAAACTACTCACCCTAGCAGGGGCCAATAATCCACTAGTAATCTTCTTCTCAGATGCCATAACAACACCATCTTTGGCTAAAATACCAACTGAAGTTCCCGCGTTGTTGATAGCTTCTATGGCATACTCGACTTGATGCAAACGTCCCTCGGGAGAGAATGTTGTTGTAGAGGAATCGTATCGTCTTGCCATTATTATATTTTATTTATTAATTGCAATGTATTGTTAATGGTCGCCTGGCCCGTAATAGAAGAAGTAAGATGCCCAAAGAAGGTAGGTCCTTAAGGATTTACTGGGAGTCTTTCTATGTTAATTGGGACAATGTTTTCGAATTTTATAGGTAATGGGCACAATTTTTACTCTGAGATACCTTTAATTTTACTTCTTCTACTTCTGGTGCATCTATGGTCCTCTAAGCATAAAACATGGCAGTAAGAAGTAAGATGGCAACTAGTAACAGCGGCAGCACTTCAAAGCCTATAAAGAAGATATGCATTATTTTCATATCATTCTTACTCGCGGTCATACTTTTATCAATAACAAACATCATCATCGCACATGTCTTTATAGTAACAACTATTTTATTTCCGCAAACTACAACTACTGATACCAACAATAATAATAACAACAATAGTCCCTCGTCAAAACCAAAGAAGAATATACAAACAAAGACGGTATATGTTCCACCTACGCAAGATGACTTGGAACGTATACGTCAAGAACTTGAAACATCTGATCCACTACCACCAGAGAATGAGAGAGATGAACAAAATACTATAACACATGACGTACAATCTATTATTAAATCTACTGAAACATTATTATCAAAACGTGAGAAAGTACTATCTGTCGCACAAAGTGAAATTGAGGAATTAAATGATGCATATGCATCATTTGAACAGAGGTTAAGACAAGATACCACACAGCATACCAATATTGAGTATGATAAAATTATCAAAGTATTACAAGATCAAGTACCATCTTTACGTGAATTATTGGGTAGGAAGACATTTATTGATTTAGACCAAAAAGAATTAATGGAATTATATGATGGTGCATTAGATGATTTAAGTTGGTTATTAAAAGTTGATGATATGGACGAAGAGACAAAGAAATACAAATCTATACTATTTCTTAATGCAAATGATATATTTGTTAAGGTTTTGAATGCAGCTACAAGCAATTCTACTACTATTACTGCTGCTGCTACATGTGAAAAGTCATATCTTGCTCTTGATGATGACAAGTCATCATCTGAATTTGCCAATGTAAAAAGTTCAAGTGCAACAAAGGCGGCTGACACAAAGAAAGTTGTAGACGACACATCTTCTTCTCATGTAACTGACGATATAGCACGTGAGTCGGACTTATATGAGTTAGTACAAAATATCAAACATATTCTATCACGACGAGATCTAGCAGCAGCTCTGAAAGTGGATGATGTATTACCAAGTCCAATTAGTGATGAGGGTGTGGCTGAGATTCGGTCAACAATAATATCACCCATGGCAAGAACCATTGAAGAGAAGAGAAAGGCGGCTCTTACACATGAAGATGAAATAAGAGAATCATGGGTGGGTAAAATTGAGTCATTAAAGGCTAGCTTGATATCAACCAATGGTGATAAAGATGATGGAGCAGCAGCAGAGTTGTGTACATCGCCCGATTTGGTAGAAGACATGGTTACACGAGGCATAGAAGCAATCCGGAGCAAGAATGACCTTCGATTAACATTGGAGGGTGTCGCATTACTCGCTGTTGGAGACGATGAAGCGACTACTGCAATGCTTCAGTCCAAACTTGACGACGTCAATGCGCCAGATATTGATTACGAAGGAAGAGGTGATCGAAAGCCACCCACTGATGCACCCTCTTCGAAACGAACTTTATCTTACTTAGTTGATGGCCCATTGCTTCATAAAGGAGTTGTTGGATGGATTGACTATTTCGTGGACTGTATTAGTGGCTATGATGATAACATTGATGGTATTTTAGATTCGGTAGTTGGCGAAGAAGGAAGGTCAGTGGGTAATTTAGTAGTCGATTCATTCACTAAAGTTGTCAGGCGGATACCCTTCCCAACAGAGCTTTTTGGTAAAGTAAGAAAATCTGGCATCTTGGGAGGAAGGACGAGGAGTCTAATAGAATAGGTAATGTCTAAGAGCAGTAGGTTCTCATCACAGAGTCTCTAATTTACTTAGAAGAGAGACAAGCCAAATACTTTCAAGCAACTTGATGAGCATGTGCCTCTTCCATCTTCTTCTTCTTTTCGGCCTGCTTCTTCTGCATGACTTCGTTCCAAAGGCCAAATTTCTCTTTATTGTGTTCTTCTTGCTGCTTTTGACGCCGTTGTAACCACCCAATCACACCAGAATCTGCCGCTTCTGATGGCGGAGCACTACCAACTAAATCTTTGGCAGTTAATTGTTGTGGTTGTTGTCCACTGTCGGCACCACTGATAAGACTCGGAGGAAGTTCAGGAACAGGCAGGTGTGACTTGGACGATGCAAATGAACCCAACCCTCTTTGACTCATTTCCCTAGTCACATTCACTCGATCATTTACGCGACGTTCAAACTCATCTGCAATCTGATCCGCATCCATACCTCTAAATTGAGCCAAGAGAGCTGGAATATCATCGTAGCCCTCACGCGATATCTCAACAAGGAGTGGAGTGATACGTTCAAGTGTATTATCATCTCGATCATTGGGATTATCGTATGGCTTGACAAGAATTAAGTTCTCTGGTTGAAGTTGTAATGCTAATGCGTCATCATCCAATACTACAATTCTCCGTTGGGGTCGATTCAGCCATGATAAATCTTTCACATGTACTCCGTTGATATAATTAGTTGCTTCACGATGTAGTCTATGCATAATATACCCTTTACTATCAAGACTATCAAGAACCGGCCCGGCCAAACCATCAGGGGAGGGTGTCCACACTACAATTTCATAGTATTGAGCCATCAATGCCAAGAACTTATCAACACCAGGTCGTTTGGCATGTCTCCATCCATACTTTCTATCCCAAGTTGAGCATACCAATGTACTCTCTAGATCAATTACAAGACATGGCGGAGCTGGGAAGTCAGGCGGGATATTGGGAATTTGATTCCAATCTGGCAATAGTTTCGTACGTGCTGGTTGAGCAAACTCCTCAATCTTATCAGTCAATCCAATCATTTTAGCCAACTTTGCTGGTGGACTATCTTCATCAGCAATACCCCAACCAATAAATGCTGTTGGAAGTATAACTGCAGCATACCATCCTAAACGTGTGACATCAAAGGAAGAAGATGATGCCATGCTTGACTTTTGTGCTTGTTTTCCGGCAGTAGTAGTTGCAGCAATCGATTCACCTTCTGCGGTGCCTGTATTGATAAATGCATTAGCACGTTCTTTTCTAGCAGCTCTTCTAGCTGCCC
>Ga0214477_101366_pt1 | contig 12055 bp, 10 predicted proteins | sample M1_20Mar14CPVII9_FD_165058 | JGI IMG/M metagenome (GOLD analysis project Ga0214477, IMG submission 165058) | Marine eukaryotic communities from Monterey Bay, California, United States - M1_20Mar14CPVII9sort6BwellC16 | ecosystem: Environmental > Aquatic > Marine > Unclassified | place: USA...
CGATATCGCCCGGCATCATGATATGACCACCCTACATTCTTTTTATGGTCATAATAAAGGACTCGACGCGGCCGGACGTCTATTATTATGCTCTACATGCGTTGCAATCGGAGTATTAGTATGGTGATGATGGGTGGCTGGTCTACCTAATGGGCTTTAACTAGTTAACTATAAATATTTATTCTAGTTTGCCGGTGGATTGGCATATCTACTACTGGTTATTAAGAGATATCACGTGTCAAACTAGAATAAATATTTATATTGATTGAGCATCGGCCGACCTAGGCCAGCCTTTATCATGGTTGATGCCTTTTTTGTGTGTGAGGATACTGTCTTTACCTTGAAAATGCATTTTCATTTGCATTTTTTAGAGCTCATAACCTGAGATGCAAAGTGCTTTGGGGTACAGGATACCAACTTAGGTGAAGCATATCAAAAAGATACCTTTTTCCCCTATAAGTATCCGGTATTAACTTTCTGGCGCTCACAAAAAGTACGAAAGTGGAGCTGAGCTACAGTCCAGGCTACCTCACTTTCTACGAAGATGCGGCGAATAAGAAAACATTTAAGAACCATGCTAGGGGACGTACCAAAGAAGAGAAGGTTCCAAGGATGGCGTATTTCCCGTTGGAGGCAACATTGGCAGTACTGGATACTGATGGTTCTCCGTGGGAAGTACTCAAAGCGCTACGCCGTTATGAGGAGGATGAAACATCCCTCCTTCAGCCCGAACATACGAAATTCATCAAAAAGTACCTCATTGCAGTATGACAAAAGGAACATCGGAAAAGGAGAGTCAGTTGGCCATTGAGCTTGAGCCCGTGATGTCCACAAATGCCAACTTGGCGAGGTTTAAGAAAGAAAAGATTGAACACTTGCTAGGAAAGGCGGCGAGGTCACCGGTTCAACAACAAGCGGCAGCAAGATCATCAGTGCAGGGAAACGAAAAATATGAACAGTTGATGTCGGCAGTCGTTGACTTGGCCAAAACTGTTCACGAATCCAACACCACCCGGCCTACCTTCAACCATCAACAAGGATCTCAGTTAGGTGATAATAATATTGTGCAAGTCAAGGAGTTGAGGGGCGCATTGGCGGCAGCGGTGAAAGGCTTCACAGGTGTAACTGATATTCGTTTCTGCAAGTTGGTGATCTGGCATATGCTCCTATCGACGGATTCGTTACTGACGAAGAGGGATGAAATTATGACGGCTATGAAGAAATGGGCACGTGAGGAAGGTGTGCAAATTGAAGAGGATTTTATGCTGGAGAAACAGTGGTTCACTGATCTGCTGGCAGGAGACTTCACACGGGGTGAACCTTGTGCAACAGAGCACAACATAAGCCGTGGTATGAGTCCCCAATGGTTGCTACCTGTTTCCTACGATTACAAGCGATTGAAGGAGGACGAGGAACAAGCAGCGGATTCAACCGAGAGCACACGCACGCTGGCAGAGCGTCTGGAATTGCAGAGCGTGGGTTTAAGGCCACCCCCTGAAACACTTGAGGAACTCAAGTTATTGGTCACCACATGTGCCGCACTGCTATTTGTGCTATTTGGCAAGGGATGTGGTCTCTACAAGAAGATGATGGGCATTTACGTCGAGTTGAAAAGTGCGGCGTCAAATCGAGTGAAGAAAATATTACCAATATTAACTATTCGTCAATGGTATTGGGAAATCTGCCAAGACTGGAGACGTTACTTCCATCAACGGTGCATGGTGTCAGACTTTGAAGGCGGAGTACTCCCATTGTTCCCTTAGAGTACACTGCAAACACTTGTACCATACGTCACAAGAGGGGTAGGCATCGGCAACATCACTTTCCCAGCCAAGTGGAACACCAATGCTACACAACCACCGCTCAGGTATAAAAATCCAGTCGCCCAACAAGCTCCAGTGTACCACCAATACACCCTCCCACCTCCACCAAATGTACCAGCACCTCAGGCATACGATGATGGCACGAAAACAATTGATGCGGGTAAGAAGAAGCCGGCTGCTAAGAAGCAGAAGACTGGCACCTTCAACTTATCCTCCCTTCATAGGATTGTACAGACGATTTTCCATGAGTATCACAACCACTTCGACGGCGTGGTAATTTTGAGTGAAATGTGCAATAGGAGTGGCATCGTCATCAGCGAGCTTGAGCCCCACCCAACGTATGGCTCTGCCATCTGCTACCAACATATCCTTGGATGCTGTAAATTTGGGGCAAAAAGGTGCCGCCGTAAACACGTGCCATTGGTAGAACAAGGCGATGTGTTTGTGGACAAGTTATGCAAGCAGCTCGAGAGTGGACGAGCGGACTTAATCGCTGATCCACCTGCGATTAGGCGTTGAGACGCAAGTCTCGACGTTACGGGCGGTCAACAACAGGAGGCACGGTACCATATTAGGGAAGCATTGGAATCTGAAGGCCACGGTGGAGGGCGGTCTTCGGAGTTGATGAGAAAATTGGAAGTGGATAGGATGAGGATGGAAAGAAGGCTCGGAAGAGGGCTGAAGATTGAGGAAGAACAACCGGATGTGGATGAGAAGTGGCTGAAAGAGGCAGTAGAAAGGGATACGGCCACGTTTGATAAGGCAGTGACTAAAGAGGAGCTGGAACAAATGGAATTCCTAGACGGAGGAAATGGTGAGTATTTGTCTAGTCACATTTTATGTAATGGGATTAGGGAAGTTGCCACCCCACTGAGCCAGGCACAGTCCAGTTCAAATGTGGATGAAATTTCTCTATTTGAGTTTGTGCTCGCATCTGGACAAGAAATATAAGGGATGAACAAACGTGATTATCAAGTGTCATTTTGTAATATATATAATATATATATAATATATATATTAGCTATCGTCCCTTTCGTTTATCGCCAAATTCGCCAAATTTATTCCCATTGACTAAGCCATCAAGCATGTGAGTTGCGAGCATTTGACAATACTACTACGAAGTAGGTTTGAAAGTTACCTCTTAAACTCTTGTCCGCAGAGACTCAAGAAGTATGTCTCAACTTCCCACAACAAGCGGTTCTTCGGGATGGAAAGCGTACACTGACAGCAATAGTTCAAGAATATATTATGTCCACCTTCCTACAGCAGAGACTCAGTGGACGCAACCTCTCACGGACCTGAAACCTTTATCCCATCAGTTTTTTTTTAGACTGCTATTGCTACTTGCTTCAATTGCACTCCTATCTCTCAACAATAAAGAGCTGAACGAGTTTGTGCCGTTCAAGGCAAGTATCAATAAAAACACCGCAAAAACAAATTACCAAATGAATCACACTAAAAACTTGGCCTTGTATTTGGAATGGTTGAATTTTAACGGCCCGGGATTGGGGCATAGGTGAGAACTAGAGAGACGCAAGAGGGGTGTCACTCATGTTCTTCTAATTGTGATTGTGTTTCTTTTTTTTTTTAGCTTCATGGTTTTCAACAGTTTTATGGCATATGCACGTAAACACAAGTTGTCACCCCGCATATTATTTCAGAGTGACCGTCATGGTTTAAACAAGACAAAGGTCAAGAATTACTTTTTCGGAGACCTAACCATGACACCACTTCCACAAAATACTACTTGTATATACAAAAAATCAAAAAGAAAATTTCTTGGAGATGAAATATCACGTATACGAAAAGAAGAGGGCTCATCATCATGTGTAGTATTCTCAATAGAAAAAAGCTCTCAAGATGATATTGGGTTAGATGTAAACTTGCCTTATTACCGACAATTGTTTGAAGCAAACGATGTTCTACGCGGTTCAATGGTCAAAAGAAATTCGGAATATTCTCCGAATGTTGCCCATGTAGCAGTTCACATCCGCAGAGGTGATTTGAGAGGCCACATAACAAAAAGTGATAGGTCATACGAGGCTAAGGTAAGGGAAGCTGAGAAAAGGCTGGTGAAGGTTTCTGCGTACACATCAGTCTTAAATCAGCTACTTCGTAAGCTTGCAGAACTAGGAAAAGATGAAGTGCATGTGCGACTTTTTTGCGAAGGCATGGAACCACCCGCAAGAGTCCCAAATGTCAAGAATTGGAGGCTAGTAGATTTTCGTGAGGATATTATTTTCAACGCTTCGATGCAAAATGTCACATTTCATGTGGGGTCCAACGATGCACTACAAGCGTTAGAGGAAATGTGTTTTTCTGATATTTTTATTACCGGAACATCTGGATTTGGACACTTTACAAGTATTTTGTGTAAGACTCCTGTCATTCTAGCTGTTCCTTTTTGGCGCTCATATGACTACATACCAAATGCAATGACCCTAGATGTAGTTAGGGGGGCTACATCACTTCCGGTTTTAGGAGTAAAAAGTGCTAGGCTAATAAACATTACTTCATTCAATGAAACAGCATTCGACAAGCTCTGGCAAAAGAGGAGTTGTTGTGCCGAGGACTGAAGATTATCCACTAGCTATTAGCGATAAACATAGCCTGGTGCTCATCCTCAAAGTTTTGTCAATTTCAAATATACTAGACTGTGTATCACGATGGTCTTAGGTAGCGCCTCATCTGTTGGCCGTTTTAGACCGCGCCTTTTGGTCGAAATTCAAATAAGTAATGAATATACGATGTATACGATGGAAGGTGGAACTCCCTTCCTCTGCTACGGTGCTCCGCTCTTTCATTCACGTAGGACGTAGGTACATACCTATATTAGTAAAATAAACCAATGTAAAGTTGGCTTTAGTTTAGAAGAATGAAGTCCACAACACAGTAGATTGCTTATTAACCAAGCCGTAGATAATGGACGGCTTTCGAGTTAACTTCGTCAGGGTGATTATCTGCAATAAATTATGAGTAGATTGCTCGACGAGTGATTTTCTTGCTCCCGCTATTCAAAAATTGTTACCCGAATCACTCTATCCGCTCTAGTCTGTCTATAGACTAGCTCTCACTATACAATAGTTGTTACCAACTATTGCCCGTGCAACATTTAAAGTGTGTGGCATTGTATTAGGCTAGCTGATAGTAGTATATCGGCTAGCCAATTGGGGGCCGATATGATATCATATGATAAGTACCTCAACCCCAAAGTATGTAGATACTTCGCTTCCTTCTACTTGTTTAAGTTTTGAGCTTTGTAGTAAATCTCGTAAGTTCGGTGGCCTGTGAAAGGCAACTATAGTACGTTCGATGCCAAGTCCACCATCATTTGTATCTCTTGAGAGTAGTGATCCAAGATGTTTGTCATATGCAGCTCGAATCTCTTTACGAGATATACCGTGGCTGTGATACACATGATGGAGTATGATTAACTGTCTGAGGCTCGTATCATCTTGGTTTGTTGTAACTGATGGTGGTTGCGATGTGCCCATTGCACAACCTCTCTGTTGTAAGAAGAAGCAATCTCCAAACTCGAAGATATTCGACTTCGTTACAAGGGAGGCAGCTTCGACTATGAGATCAATGTCGAAGTGTAAAGGCAAGTTGCCTTCTACCTCGAGCTCTTGCAAGAACTGCTTGAGTATATCAAGGCCGTGTTTAGTATCAATACACGTATACATTTTGTTTGCATCAGCTTTGAAGAGTCGTGCATTAGGTGGAAGATTTAGACTCTCGAGTTTGTCTAGCAACTCGCTGCTATCCTTGATATATGTCCCAACATATTGTACCACTTGTTTAAGTGTGTAATCAAGCCAACGACTAAGGACGTGTTGCGGTGTGTAGCAGTTTGCAACGATTGGTCTATGTTGGATAGAAGGTAGCTTATGCACCATAGCAGTCATGTAGAATCTTGATAGCGTAGCCTTGCATTTCTGGAGACCACGTTTAAGAAATGTTCTCTCGGCTGGACTGATGAAGTCGGCTTTGTTTATAGAACTCTCCATCATGATTTCAAAGCCTCGTTGGAGTGTGCGAGCTTGTCGCTCCGGCAGTTTTTTGTAAACATCTTCGTTACTAAGATGCTCGATTACAGCTCGTCTTGTGATGTATGTTGTATCTGCAACTGCCTGACCAAGATTCTTATCAGCGTCTAAGATCATTAGTTTGTTATTTGGTTGGTTGCGCATTCGTTTCATAAGGGATTGTTGTATAGACGGCATGTTGGGAGGTATTGTATTTCGACGTCTAAGGCGCTTGTGTAGTTGTTGGAGATCTTTTCTATATTGTTTGAGGCCTGCTTCCATCTCGTCACTAGCAGGTGGTGGCTCAAAGTTTGGACTGTTGTAGTAGAGTCCTTGGATATATTCAGAGTCATCCTCGTCATCTCTGAAGAGGAATTTAGTTCTCACATTCTTTGTGAGCCTGTCGACATGATTGTCGATTACTTTGTCATTTAAATAGAGTTGTCTTGGGCAAAACTTCGACCCAAGATTCAGCAAGTAACCAATGCCTGCTGGAGCGTTGCAGTTGTTACCATCTCACCGTAATATGCTAATGTGTTTTGAAATGCAGAAAGAGATACATCCGCTAGGAATCCATCTCTTTGTAATAATTGTTGTTGATAACGCTGAAATTCAACCTCAGCCTTATCATCTAGAAACTTATCAAGGTCTTGCAGCTTCTCTAGTTTTTGTTTCCTCTGCTTTGCCTGCCACCGGAGTGTCGACCTCCTCTGCCTCCTCTGCCTCTGCCGCTGCGGCCGTTTCTCCCGGCCCGGCCTCTCCCCCGACCTCTCCCACGTCCTCCTCTGCCTGAGGCATTGGAAGCATTCGTTCGTGAGTTGTTGCCGGAGTTTCTATTCCTCTGGCCTCTGTTCTGAGAGTTTGATCGTCCTTGTGACCTCCCTTGTCGCTGATTCGAGGGCTGCCTTGAGTTCTGCCTTCGATTGTTTTGTGTTTGCCTTGATCCGTTGTTGTGCTCTCCGCCATTGTTCTTGGGCTCTGAAGCCTGGTCTTTGGCTCCGCCCGAAGATTTTGATCTCTGTAATGCTTTCTCCTTAACATCTTATTAAATATCGTTCCGCATTGTTCAATCAGGTGCGGGCTCTCCACGAGCTATTGCCTCTTGATCTCTTTGAGTTTGCAAAGCAATCCGTTCTGCCATCTCGTTTTGCTTGCGACGCTGATCAAACATCTTCTTCGATTGTTTCATCTCAACTTTCATTACTTTCGAACGTTCCATCTCGTCATAATGCTCCCATGTTTTAACAGTTACTGTTTCCAATAGAGGTAGTAGTTCTATTATTGTTGCATCGACTAAAGAAGTCGTGTCATCGTTTGCTCTCTCATGCAATGCACTCGAGAACTTGAGATCATGTATAGATCGAAACTCTTGACCAGGCTTACGATCCAATATTTGTTGACGAGTGAACATCCATTCCATTAGCAAATTGGTCACTCGTGGTTCTGTTCTTCCTTCAATGAACAGATCCATGAGTGCCAACGCAGCGATGTTTCTAATGTCTAATGTTAGACTTAAGCCGTTCTTGTTCTTGACTGTTGCTTTCAATGCTGATACTTGAGTTTCAGCTAACAACAATATATGGCTGAGTATTTCGGCTTTGAGATCATTTGCTGCTTCGTCTTTCGCTACATCATTCAACTCCTTAGCAACCTCGGATTGCTCTTCCTTGTATTTAAGGTGGATGTTGTTACTTTTCTCTAATAACTTCTCAGCACGATCATTATCTTTCAGGTTATTAGATATTGAGATTGGATTCTTACTTCTCAAACTGTGAGCGATAAACTTTGAACTATCGTCAGAAGAATTGCTAAACTTCTTCTGAACCTCGACTCTATTCAACAATTTCTTGTGAGAGCTGAGCATTGTGGAAACACTGTCCATAATGATGTTCGTCATACTGCGAGGACGCGACGCCACGATCTTCGAAAGACAGACATTGCCATTTGTGACTGACTTTCTAACTTCCTCCTCATCGGGTAAGTCAAGATAACGTCTAGTAATAATCGGATTATTAACTTGAGTAGTCATCTCGTTAGAACTGGGAGGTTGCTGATTGTTGTTTGAGTTCGCATTCAATTCTTCGTTTAGTTCAGACATATTAGTAAAATAAACCAATGTAAAGTTGGCTTTAGTTTAGAAGAATGAAGTCCACAACACAGTAGGTTGCTTATTAACCAAACCGTAGATAATGGACGGCTTTCGAGTTAACTTCGTCAGGGTGATAATCTGCAACAAATAATGAGTAGATTGCTCGACGAGTGATTTTCTTGCTCCCGCTATTCAAAAATTGTTACCCGAATCACTCTATCCGCTCTAGTCTGTCTATAGACTAGCTCTCACTATACAATAGTTGTTACCAACTATTGCCCGTGCAACATTTAAAGTGTGTGTCATTGTATTAGGCTAGCTGATAGTAGTATATCGGCTAGCCAGCATGCAACGTCGGAAATTGCAAATACGTAGCAACAAACAGGTAGAATAGTAGAAACGCAACTGATTTTTGGGCACGGGCCCCTCCCCCTCGTGAGAATTTGGAGCGCCACAGAACTCAGAAGGTATCCATCTAACAAGTAGTACTATACAAATTAAAACTTATTATTTAGTGTTGTTTGAGTAACACTTTCAGACCACTCATACGGTATGGTTGGTTCTTTTAATTCTCTGTGACTAGTGTAGATGATACCATTCCGTTCTAATCAAATGGCTTTACCTTCTATTTCTTGGCAGCAAAGACACATTGACTTTTCTATGCCCAATTGATGACACTTGCCGCACTTACTGGCACCCTCCCCTCAGGAGATCCATGTGGTGAAGAAATAACCGACCCTAGGTTTTCCCTCCCAACCTTATCTAGAGTGGGTTTCCTCGTTAGCAAGACGAATGCTAAAAGGGCTATTTGTTGTGTAGCGCGGCTGATATACAGTTATTGTAGGTTACCTTCTCTACTGCAACTTTTTAATAGTGCTAGCAGTTTTCATGCTAGCCACTATCGCTTCAAAGGTGGAATTTCCATGACGCCAATCAATGAACTTAATATAATGAGACATTTTATTGCGTTTGTATTCAATTTCTTCTTGAGATATATTCCAAAGCTTGTCGACTTCCACCTGAGGGTTGCCATCCATGTAATTGAATTCATCAAAGCGGAAAGAAAATGAAGCATAAGGTATTATATCTTCAAATGGCCTATTATAATCTGGTCCAACAAAGACAGGGATACAACCAGCAATCATTGTATCAAACAATCGCCGAGTAGATACTGTGTCACCCTGTACCACGAGACAAAAAGTAGAACGCATCATCTCTTCAGCATAGTCTGAAATAAAATTCTGGAATCGCGCACCTGCGTCATGTATATTTATCCTGTGTAGTGATAACAGAGGCTTGCGCCACTTGGTTCGTCTTTTCACGGAGCCAATAAAGGTAACCTTGTGTTCTCTCTTAGGGGGATTTTGCATTTTTGTAAATGGTATAATGCCACTGTGTGCAACATAAGGGATAGTGAGTATTTGGCTGGTTGAAAAGAATTCTCTGCTTTCTATAGGTAAAGCCCACTCTGTATTCTTCTCATGAATAAGGTAGGTCATTTTCTCAACAAGTTTACTTAAATCTTTGATGAGTCTACCACAATACCATGTCTGACAAATGAAGATGTGTTTTCTTGGATGCGATTGAAATACGGTAGAGTTTAAAAGCATTCTTTTCCAGTATCTCTGACGTTGCTTGTGATCCATGCCATTGCAGTTTTTGACAGCATTGCTGAGGACCGGCATGGTATTGACAACAAAAAAATCTGCCTCTGATATATTTGCTGTTAAAAGATTAGATCCATTCATTTGTTTATGAAGGTACCACTCCCCAACATCTTCTGTTAACAAATCACGAGTCCTTAACCCATACTTGTCATCCAACACAGATTTTCCAGGGAATTTTTCATGCATACAATGCATTATATCTTCAGGTGATTGATTTGGTGGTGCAGGATATACATATATTTTTGGTGGCATATCTATATCTTCCTGCTGACAATTTTTTCTATTGAGTGCTTCAACCTTTGGCATGGGATCCATTCCTATCAATTCCTTACTCTTACTGGTCCAACCGTCTGTTGGTGGGAGAATAGAATTATTACTCTTACTCTCGGAACCATAATAGTGCACACGATTTGAGTAAGAATCTTCAACACTCTCTATGATATTCCACCAACTAGTTCCCTTGCTCTTAGACATCTCAAATGTGCGCATCTCACTATTATTAGTGCCGACTTTGCTAAACTTGACAAATCTATCATTTTCGTTACTATTCTTGACATTAATGTAACACCCATTGACCTCCTCGCTACCAGCTCCCGTGACAATCGCAATTGTCTCCTCGTTACCCCCTTCATACTTAATCTTTCTAAGATGATCTTCAAGGATTCTCTTCGCATTGTTTAGCATAAAAAAATCTCCCTCTGATGCAGTCGTAGCTTGATATTTTCCAAGCTCTTTAACTATAAGTTTTAGAGTTGTATGGCCTTCGTCAACTCGCATGATTCCACCAGCTTTTGCTGCGCATGTTTGCAAATAAAATGAATCTGCTGTGTCTAAACGCAGTAAGTGACGGCATTTCCTATCGATTTGATTCAAACTTCTACGACCACCAACAATTTTGCGCCAAGTAGAAGACGCTTCCATCCAGCTCCCTAATAATTTATCTGCCTTATACTTCCTAACTGAATCATATCCATTATCATCATGTCCCCGATCTTTTTTTATTTGCCGCGTATCTTCGTGCATAGAGATGACAGGAACCAAAAAACATCCCGGAAGACCTCCATTCCAAGCCTTAGCAGCCGCACACCAAGCAAAGTCTATACCCCAAGCGCTGGACTTATGAAGTAGGCTTGGTCTCAACGCAAGATTGAAGAAAAAGTTGGCAAATTTTGCATCCATTAATACAAAATACATCTCCAAAAAAGGCACTTCAATGGGAACCACATTGTCACTAAAATCAGTGCTCCATTCGGGTCTATTAAGACTTTCATAGTGGCAGGCCTCGTGGAATTGAAACCCTTGTCGTCTTTCAGTACACTCCCCACCACTTCGTCGCAGAGGCCCCGACATCATAGCAGTTGAGGATTTTGTGACAAAGGTACGCCATGAAAAGCTCGTAATTCGCTGATCATTATCCTTTATTAAAACCGAGTCATACTTAGCCATCTGATCGATGAAGCCCCCAATAAATTCGAACTTGTTGAATGGTTTTGAAAGTGTAGTAATTCTGTAAATGATACTTGGTGGTAAGGTCGAAGAAACATCTTGAAACGAAGTAATAAGTGCAAAGTTATCAACCGCCACATTAATTTGCCAATGGCATACAGAGTAGAAAGTGCATACTGAATCATAGTCTTCGATAATCCAGTTTATCTCCTTTGCAATTTGTTGTTCATCTTGTATTTTAACACTCATTAGAACAAGTAAAGAACCATAAGGTTTCCGTGACTTGTTTATATCAATGTCTTTAACGGTGTTTGTCCAAACACCTTCATAACTCTTTAATAGACATATAGTGTTCGCGAAAAAGATGAACGACACACTGAAGAACAGAAATAGGAGATTGGCAGATCTGTACTTGAACTTGAAATCGGCGAGGAGTGGATTCCATAGAGGTTTCGGCGGAGATCGTGATGTCCTGCCTTTTTGAACACTAGGAGAAGGGAGAAGGGTATTCATGAACTTATTTCTAGAAAGGCTGATGCTAATATCTCGCGTGGTAGTTTTAGTGGTACAGCCATGTACTCTCATCAGCTCACATGGCTGTTTTTGGGGAGGCCCTGGATCGCTAAACTTCGCTAAAAGATGCGTGTCTCTGCAAATTTTACTCTCAATGGCACTAACAAAATTATAACATCATGGCAATAGAAAATGTAGCCTGCGCAAAAAATCGATAATAGATAGCCTAGATCATTCTGGTTATGTTGATACCTAAACCATTCCGATGAAATTTAACAAGTTTTTTTGTGATATCTGACAGGATTCTGTGCAGCGGATCGCATCCGAATCTGGAGATACGCATCCAATTGGTGTTGGTCTCATGACGAAGGTTCATCAGGGAACAATGAGCTTATAGTTTAGAAGAATAAGAAGAATAATAGACGTTGTCTAGTTGTAGTTTATATACTGCGTATTGTAATCGGTCTCTGGCGCTCGCCGGACTTACGGATG
>Ga0214477_101368_pt1 | contig 12052 bp, 15 predicted proteins | sample M1_20Mar14CPVII9_FD_165058 | JGI IMG/M metagenome (GOLD analysis project Ga0214477, IMG submission 165058) | Marine eukaryotic communities from Monterey Bay, California, United States - M1_20Mar14CPVII9sort6BwellC16 | ecosystem: Environmental > Aquatic > Marine > Unclassified | place: USA...
CGTACGAATCAACCTAAAATAACTGAAATGCTATCACCACCCTATGGCCATTCCATCTCTATGACCACCGCTATGGCCACAATACATATTCTAAGCGCATAATTGTCCATATGACCATCCCTATGGCCAGATTGTTGCATCAGAATATGAAAATCCAGCCGTTTTTTATGATTTCGCTTAATATTCAAACACTACAACACATCACCTCGCGTATCGACACAACTCTAAAAATCACTAAGTATTAGAATTACAAACTACACAAAGCAACGGATATGTTATTGCAATAATAGAATGCTCAAACAATATAATCACCGCCTCGGTGCTGATCCCTGCCGCCGTACTATTGTCCTATCGTCGATGACACATCATATGTTCACCGCTATCATGTATATAAACAACATCACTATTATCGTCGTCCCATCCTACCTTGAACCATCGCCCATCCTCTATTAGCGGCATACATTATAGAGGCAGCTCGGCGCCGGCGCACCCCTTCAATCGTAAAGAGAGCGTATTGCAATTAGAGTACCGTTGCAACATGAGTATCGTCTATCGTTAAGTGGAGGATCAATCTACTCATAGCACACGAGAAGCAATTGTGATATGAGTTTATAAACACAGTTGGTTGTATACATGGTATTCATGAAGACGGAAGATGGATGTATGACTATGATCGAGAGGTGTATATATCTATGTTTATACATCTTGAGGAGGAGAGAAGATGGAAGAACAGGCAGGTGGTATGGACTCTGCTCTCACAGTAGGTTTCTGTTTGATGAAAAGGAGAGAGGCAGACTCGGCAGCCGTTATGTATTTGGGTGTTAGGATAGAGATAGTACTACTGCTAGTTGAGTTGGGTGATATGATTGTGAGTTGAAGAAGATCATATAGTATATGGCAGTTGAGGAGATGAGGGGATGAGAGGTGGACGGTGGATAGAGATAGATGTATGGTTGATTGATGTAGCAGGTTGTATATAGTAAATGAATTAGTAACAAAATAGAAACAAACCAACGACGATATTGCAATAAAATATAGGATACTATTAATCTGGTTGTAGAATGGTCGTAGGTTTTCGGGATGAGTATGAAGTTTGGCCATAGAGTGGCCATGAGTCGGTGGTCATAGAATGGTCATGTAAATAAATGGCCAAGGGGTGGTAGCACGGCTCAAAGGGTTCATAGGTTGGTCATACTTTTTGCCTGGAGCTTAAGAGAAAGTGGTCATAGGGGTGTTCATAGTGATGGTATCCTAAAGCTATGGCCAGTCTACGACCGTATTATTTCTGGTCATAGGATGGTCAGCGGTCCTAATGGCCACCTCTACGACCGGATTATTTTTTGTAGTGTATGCTTTGCTCTCTAAAAAGATACCATCTAGCGGTATCCTTTTATGAGAGTAGAAGTTGAAGAAGTAGCTAGAGTGTAATATAAGCATGGCAAAGAGGTCATAAGATGGCTTCTATTAGTACCAATAAACGCCGACGGACCGCCGCTGACACCCTACATATTAGTGATTTACCTGTTGGTTTCATAGTTAATGTATCAGCGTATTTACCGAAGCCATCGAGATCAATACTAGCGGTAGCATTCACCTCATCATCTTCCTCTCAAAATGATGATTTGATGCACCGACTATCACCGATTAGTACAGCCATCATATCGGCATATCAATGGGATACATTAGATTTTGAAGATGTTGAAAAAGAACTTGCAAATAAGCTTACCGATAATGATATCAGCGCGGTCTTGAAAAGAAGTATTAATGCACATGATATGCTCAAAAGATTAAAATTGTGTGGATGTATTAACATTATCGGGCACGGGCTAAAACCATTGCAACGAAGTACAGTATTGGAACTGATTGACATTAGTCTTATTGGAAGACACGACAATCCAAGCATCCATATGAAGAGTAATATTTCTGAAGAGGATACTGTGCCTATCCTCGATAGTATCATTTCTTCCGATGGATGTTCATTAAAATATATTCAGTTCCCTCAAAAGTGGAAGTATATTTCAAGAGAAACGCATCCAATAGCTGAATTGAAGACAAGGTATAACCAGCAACTCAATCATCGAGGTTTTGGTTGTTCAAAGTGCAATAGAAATATGAATGCACAAGAGTGGCTGAACACTGTGTGTTGGTTAATACCTGCATCTGCTATGACTGCCTGAGACCTATCTGCGAGAATTGTCAAAACGTATATCTAATCAATAATGATACTGGGAAGTTAAAACGTTGTTTGAGATGTGATAAAACGTACTGTTTAGACTGTGTCCCAATGTCAGAGTGCATGTCTTGTCGTGACGGTTGTTGTAAGGGTTGTGGGAATTTGGGAGTTTGTGAAGAATGTGGGGATGATACCTGTGAGAATTGTTTGGATACGTGTGACGGATGCAATAGGACTCGATGTGTTCATTGTACTCAAATATACTATTGTGAGGGTTGTTCCAAGTCACATTGTCAGGATTGTTATAATGGCAAGGAATACAGTGTCAAGTACTGTGAAGAATGTGGAAGCAACTATTGCTCTACTTGCAAATTTAATGGATTGAAGAGTAGAGGGACAGTTAGATGTAATGCCTGTGCAGGTGATGCGACCAACTTGATGCTTGAAGAGATGGCTAAACAAAGTGAAGAGATGGCTAAACTCCGCAAAGAGAATGAGGAACTGAGGGAGAAAGTCGGGAGTATGTCATTATGATCTCTTCTACTCGAGAGATTGATTTATTTGGGCCCGGGGTATATACTGATAGTTAGGTAAGATTATTTATTAGTTACATATTTAATTCTACTGCAATAGCTCAGACGATCGGAGAGGAGATTTTAGGTAGAGGGTTCAGTTACATCTCTCTACAGGCTTACCGTTCGTAGGCTAAGATTATAAACACCACAAGTCTAAACACATCTATGAGCTATTAATTAGATAATACCTATCTCCTATACTGACTTCACTCTAAGAGGTGAAGATAGGTTTAAGAGAAGAGATTCCTAATTCCTACTTGCCCTCTCAGTGGTGGTATCTTTTGGTATCCTTTTTGCGAGCACTTCTTCCGCTACCAGCAATGATGGCTTCTATTAGTACCAATAAGCGCCGGCGGACCGCCGCTGACACCCTAAGTATTAGAGATTTACCTGTTGGCTTCATAGTTAATGTATCGGAATATCTACCCAAGCCGTCGAGGGCGATATTAGCGGCAACTTTGAGTGCTTCGTCCTCTTGGAAAAGTGATTTGATGCACCGACCATCATCTCTTAGTGCAGCCATCTTGTCAGCATCACAATGGGATATATTAGATTTTGAAGATATAGAGAAAGAACTTGCAAATAAACTTACGGATGAAGATATTAATGCCGTTTTGAAATATATGAATGCACGAGATGTGCTCAAAAAGTTAAAATTATGTGGATGTATCAACATTACAGGTATAGGATTAAGTCCATTACGCGGTAGTATCGTATTAGAGCAGATTGATATAAGCCTTGCAAGAAAGCATAAAAGACAAGGTATTTATCCTGAACCAAAGATATCAGAAGAGGCTACTGTACCAATCCTAGACGATATCATTTCAGCTGATGGTTGCTCATTAAAATATATTCAATTTCCTATTAAGTGGATAGGTATTGGCATGTATAATGCTCCAACAACGGGATTTGTGATAAGATTTAATCGATATTTGCATAGCCGTACTAGTCTGGATCTTGACTGTTCAAAATGCAATAGAAGTATGAGAGATAATCGTGAGTGGTTGAGTTTGTTGCAAAATACTAATATCTGCTATGAGTGCCTGAAACCTACCTGTGACACTTGTCGAACAATGAATGGTAGAGCTGTATTTTGTCGATATTGCAAAAAGACGTATTGTACAGACTGCATCCAAGTACCAAAGTGCATGTATTGCTCAGGTAAATGTGAGGGGTGTGGGGATATGAAAGCATGTGAAGAATGTGGGGAAGCTATCTGTGAGGATTGTTTGCATAGTTGTGCTGGATGTAATAGGTCTCGATGTGAGAATTGTGTTGAAATGTATCAATGTGAGGGCTGCACCAAGACACATTGTGAGGAGTGTTACAATGGTAAGGAATACAGTGTCAAGTATTGCGAGGAATGCAGAAACAACTATTGCTCTGAATGCAAATTTAATGGATTAAAGGATACCTACGGGGAGTTGAGATGTAATGCTTGTGCAGGTGATGTGGCTCATTTGATTGTTGAAGAGATGGATAAACTCCGCACGAAGAATGAGGAGCTGGGCAAAGAGAATGAGGAGCTGAGGAGGAAGGTCGAGAGTCTGACACTAAGTCGAGTATAGTCGTCAATAGTCTCTTCAATACCGGATAGTTTGATTTACATTGGATTCGGGTATACAGATAGTTATTAAGATCATTTAGTTGTTACATATTAGATTCTCTACTGCAGTAGTTCAGTACTATTCTCAATGTCTTCCAAAATTGAAACTTTTTTTGTATTCTGTAATGTATCCTCAGCAATGGAAAGCCTTTTCATACTCTCAGCCGCCAGATACAAAAGTTCAGTATCACTCAAACGACGATTGACATCACGTAACATGGAACTCTTTCTAGGCTTCCTTTTGCTGGTACCCGAAGCAAACAAATATTGTGCACGAGTAACCTCCTCCTCAACCAATGAGTTAAATACCTTACGTATCTCGTCAACACTAGCCGATTCAGGGATATAATTAGTATCGTATCCAACTCGTAAAAGTTTCATCCCGAGAACTCCCATTGAATCAATGACACGATCCTTGCTCACTTCACTTTCAACAGGCAAGAACTCTGTCATGAACCCTAAAATGTAAAATATCAAGAACATAAACCATCCTGTCCAACCAACACCAGTCCGAAGAATGGCAGCTAGCTCCGATGGGGTATTCCCTGCATCTGCCATTCGGGAAAGATACGTGTCAATCAAGGTGTTGATATGCAATTCAATACTTTCATTTGCTTCGATGTTACCATTTAAGGCATGACAAACCATACACGAAATTGGGAAGGGAATTGCCCACCCTAAGTCCCTTCCTTTTGACCCTGCAATTGACATCTCCCAGTCACACAATTTTACATCACCATTTGGTCCGAACTTTTCCAACTTATCAGCGGATGGCTTAGCCTCAACCAAGGTGTTAAAGACTGAGCATATGATGTGAGCATAAGATGTGGGCATAGGATAGGGGTAAGCGGTATTATAAAAGAGCATACATCATAGGCATGCACACTTATTATCTTACCATGAGCATCCGCATGGTACAAACAGTCTCGCCTTAACTTTAATCTTCAATGTTTGCATGAACAATCTTCATAATAACATCTTCTCCCAAACTACTACAGTAAACTTCCGTTCTATCATTTGGATTATCCGTAGTGCTAGCAGCCCGTGCCCTTGGTATGTATGTGTTACTGAATAAGTCCAATACACATGGTTTCGACGTTACATTAAAGTTCGGATCAAAGTCCTCGATGGTGTTAAGTACAGCAAGCGTCTCGGCAATCTTTGGTGCAATACGAGGGTCGACTGACCCGTCGATAAACTGATGACAAAACTGTTCCGAGGCCTTACTCCATTCTGTAATTAGAAGCTTCATATACTCGTCATTATGATTGATATCCAATAAAGCAATCGGCGGTACAACACAACCCGGTATTAAACTTGATATAGTCTTTGTAATTTCATACTCATGCACAGTACGTTGTAAATCATGATGTGAATTCTTATCTGGATTCCAGAGAGCGTGTTCAAAGCAAAGTTTGGCATAAATACATAGTTCGTCGGGTTTATCTGATATGTAGACTTTGTATGAATAGTTGGCATATCCACCAGAGAGAATGGTTGCTTCTAGTTTACTCCCTTTGTTGATTGCATTATTAATTTGTTGTAAGATTTCATTATCGGAAGATTTGCATTCCTTTGTGATGGTATCGATTAGTAGAATCTTTTTGATACGTTTGTCTTCGTCCGCGGCAGATATATCTATTTGGTTGTTATTGTTATCGTTGTTGTTGTCTGCTCCCATATTATTGTTTTAGTTTGTGTAAGTATCGTGTTGATGAGTTGATTGTATTTGTATGTTTCTGTTTTGCGTTTTTAATTGATTGTATTTATGAGAAGAATCATTATCGAGCCGACAACTACACAAGATGTGACCACCAAGATATATATTGTATACTCTACAAGACACTCCTGAATAATTGCAAAGCATGCATCAAATAGCAACACAGCAAGTCGGAGGAAGCAAGACCGCAGCGAACACAACATATCATGTGTAGGTATCTTATGAATAACAACTTTGCAAATGCCACCGCCCGCCCCGCCGTCCAATTCCTTAACCACTACCTTCTGTATTTCTGATAATCCGCCTATTACATTGCTTGCCATAGAGTAATAAGCAGTCTACTGCTGTATGTTGTCGAGTCCTCTCATTCAAACAAAACATTGACAATGCAATGATTAAAATGATCATTTATGGCGATCTTTTGGCGATAAGAAAAGAATACTATGAGCCCTCAAAAGCCAATCAACACACAAGATCCACTCACTATACTAGCACATTCAAACGATCAATAAAAAAGTTGGATAAATCAATCCCAATGCTAAGCCCATTCAACTGACGGACTCACAATACATTATTTTGAGGTGAAGTTGTTAAAGTCGATAATAACATCGCCGACATTGCAAAGAGGGAGCACATTAAAGGCACAACATATAATCGTTGTTATCAACACAGAAGTTACTCGACGGATAACGCGCGGAGAGGGTATATCACATTGCAAAGTATCGATAGCAGTGACATAAACAAACAAAGTATCATATTGCAATAATAATGAAGAACTTTCTAAAGAAGAGTGAACCAGACTCACCACAAAAGAAATCCTCCTTTAACTTTCTAACATCCAATACTGACAATGGCGAGGTGGAGGTAGCAGCAAGCCCGACCAAATCAGAAACAAATACAGCGGTTAGTACGCCGGCAAAGAAGAGTAGCAGTAGTAAAGCCTTGTCGTCGTCGCCATCGTCTAAATTTAGTTTTAAGAAACCATCATTTGCAGGTAGTAAAAAGAGTAGTAGCGCTGCCGTAGTTGTACCTCCGTCATCACCCGAACCTCGTAGTGTAACTAGCGACAGCAGTGCTGCTGGGCAGAGTAAGAAGAAGAGCTCGTCTTTCAAGAAACCATCATTTGCAAGTAAAAAGAGTAGTAAAAAGGCCGCAGCCGCTGCTACAACATATGACAATGAAGAACCTCCCCCAACTAAATCATCCAAAAAGAACAAAGCAGCTGAAACAAAACCAAAAAGATCATGCTGCAGTTGTAAATCCCTCCTCTGTCTATCCTGCATATCAATAATCGGTATAATAATCGGTGTACTAGTCTGGCGATACGGACCCTGGGCAGCCGACTCCGCTACCGAAATTGAATCATTTAAAACAACTGCAACATGTAATGGATGTTGTAATGGATTACAATCCAACTGTAACAAACCAGTTAACAAAGTACTTTTTCCAATGGTACAGAATGCACATTCCTCAACGGCAAATAACTTTGTTACACCTTCCAACACGAAAAGTATGGAGGAGGCATTAGTTGCTGGATTTAGAGGGATTAGTTTATCAACGTGTAATTGTGAATTAAGCTTTATGACTAATAGTTTTTTAAGTAAGCAGGAAGATTGGGGATTGAAGGATAGTCAATTGGGATTTTGTAATGGAGCCTGTGGTTTGGGTGTTAGGGATCCTCCTCCTTTGTTGTAAGTTATTTGTTTGTTTGGGCGGATGACCTTTGTTTGTATACACATCTTGTGTCTCATAATATCTATCCCCGCAAACGCAACTCAACTCAAAACACAAAACAGGGCCAACATCCGAACATTCATGGAAGAGAATAAAAACGAAATACTAATTATTCAAATTGATATGGGCGAGGGTACCTCATCTGACTTCCGCAAGGCATTGCAATACTCCGGATTACTCGAAATGGTATACACACCCGCTGAGGCATATTACATTGCCGAATGGCCCACGATGCAGGAGTTGATTAACAGTAATAAACGTATTATATTATTTGGTAGTGGTGATGAAATGGGTAGTTGTCCAGCTAATGCGTGTCTAGATGGGATATTATATGTCAATGATCATATTGTGGAAACTGCCACTGACTCTGACTTGACAGAGTGTGATGCAACAATCTCGGGTGATGTATTGGTAGCGTTTAAGAAGATGAATCATTATCAAGATTCCAAGTTTGGTGTGCCGAGTGTGAAGGATGCTGTTGAATTGAATTCGTTTTCACAATTGGAAAATCGATATGCAACCTGTACGGGGAAACGAGAACCGAACTTGTTGGCTGTACAGTTTTGGGACACGGGGGATGTATTGGAGTATGTTACGAATGTGAATAAGGGTGATCAGGAGTTTTTATTGGCAACTGGGGATGATGGGGAAGAAAAAGTTGAGAATGACAAGGAGAATACTTATGAGGGTCCTCAGAGACGAGGACTTCGGGGATGGTAATGGGGATATATCTATTCCATCCGGGAGGTAGTTTATGTTTTAGCGTGTGTGTATAGCTAGGAGAGAGGGACACATTTATATAATTTATAAGATGACGACTGTATCATTAGTCTTTGGTATTTGGAATAGTATATGTATGACTCTCAACATATTATAAATTATACCTATGACTATATTCAGCCCCTCTCAATGTCTTTTTCTCTTTTCACCTCTCATACGACTCTCTTCACCCCACTATTAGCCTCCTACATGCATAACAATAACTCTTGTGTTTAGGCCAGTGGGCAACTTGACACTCTCTAGAACAATACTGTGTAATCATACACCCACTACAGACAGATAGTGCTACACGTTCAAATTCTTTCTCACAACCATAACACTTACCCATCTTCGTGAGAGTTTTCCTTGCCTCCTGATGCATTTTCTTTAGACATGAACAGGACACTCTCTTCGAATAAAACTTCAAAGCATCACGCCTAACACTACTCGATTCGTTGTGAAGATCTCTAATCTTTCTAGCTACCACTCCGTTGTTGACGGCATCAAAAATACTACCCATGCCATCAAAATAATGTTCAATTACACTGACTGATTCGGCCAAATTCAATGCCCGAAGCCGAATGGTATCGTCTCTTCCGTCTGCTAATAACAACATATTTGCTCCCATTCTAACCATAATTTTACGTAACATCTCTCTGTACATACTATTCTTCAGTACAGTTTCCCCATTGATTGTTTGACTTGCCTTAACCAAATTAGTAATAGAAAAGCTACCTCCACTATAAATTTCGTCAAGGAAACTGATAACAGGATGATCCATATCGTCTAAATGCTTTGCACCGCACCCATGATCGCATGTAATAAAATTCCTTCCAACAATTCCGCCTAAACCTGTTGCCCAAACCAACCACTCATTACGTTTCCTTGTTCTCTCGGCTTCCACCTTCTTGGCCTTTCTTTCCTTCCCTTTGTTTTTCTTCCTTGACGTCCTTGATACCATTTTAGTATATGAATTTAGTTGTAGTATGATTTTGCTTGACGGATAAAATTAATATCGTAATGTCATCGTGTATTCTGATAGAAATATTGACCAGTATATATTATGTTATGATTATACAAATGCCACTGGCCTAATGATGGTAACATTCAGTGTGTATACCCATATGACTACCGTTGTAACTTTTTTATACTACCTATTTACTTTTGACTGTCAATGCGTAGAATGTAGACAAATTGCAATACAATACAAAGATTGATTAGAGGTGACACGCAACCCCGAACTTCTATATTTGTTGTCATTTTTTTTACTAAATCACACTCCGCATCCACTGCATACCAAACCACCACACCACTCCGCCCCCCAACGCTGCACATACATAAATATAGACTCACCTAATCTATATTTAACTGATGCCGCCAATCAGCATCTCCCCATAGTCTTTTAGCACAATCTCAATCATCCAACAAAAATAAATAATGACAACTTACTTTGGCGATGCAACGAAATTTAAATAAAAAGTGTGAGGAGGAGGTTACTCGTGCACAATATGTGTTTGCTAAAGAGGAAGCCTAGAAAGAGTTCAATGTTACGTTCTGCCAATCGTCGTTTGAGTGATACTGAACTATTATATTTGGCGGCCGAGAGTATGAAAAGGCTTTTCATTGCTAAGGATACATAGCAGAATACAAAACAAGTTTCAATTTCGGAAGACGTTGAGAATAGTACTGTGCTATTGCAGTAGATAATCTATTATGTAACTACTAAATAATCTTAACTTAACTATCTGTAAATACCCGGGCCCAATAAATCAACTCGACATACTCCCAACTTTCTCCCTCAGCTCCTCATTTTCTTGGCGGAGTTTATCCATCTCATCAAGCATCAATGGAACTACGTCACCAGCACAAGCACGGCAGTTCATACCATTCTTCTTTATATTCTTGAGGTTGCAACTAGAACAAGACATATTCTCACATTCTTCACAAAACTTCACATCGTACTCCTTGCCATCGTAACAATCCGTACAATGTGATTTGCTACATTTATAATCTTCGGGTCCACAATAACACATTCCAGCACAATCCTCACATCGGGTTCTATTGCAAACATTACAAGTATTCAAACACTTCTCACATGCAACTTCCTCACATTCATCACATGCTTTCATATCTTCACATCCCTTACATATCTCGTCAGAACAACACGCGCATTTAGGTATAGGGACACAGTCTACACAGAAAGTTTTCTCACAGTTGGTACAAACTTTTGAATAGAAGCTTCCATTATTTGACCCATCACTACAGTCATGACAGATAGGTTCCAGGCAATCATAACAAAAATTGTTGTTGCGAATCAGTGCGCCCATTCTATTAGAAGTTCTAGCATGACCATCCATCCAGTCAGTATGGAGCATATCCTCTTCACACTTTGAGCAAATCATATCCCGAGTACTTAATAGTTCATTATATCTTTCAATAAAACGATGTACCTGTGGTATTCTTGTTCTACGTCCAGGACACCAATTCACGGGAAACTGAATATACTTTAATGAGCATCCATCAGCAGTAATAATACTATCGAGGATGGGCAAAACAACCTGGTGAGACATCTTTGCAGACTCTCGCCAAGACCACTGTACACCGTCAATAATGTGCTTCCCAACAAGACTAATATCAATCTGTTCCAATACTACACTACTCCGTAATGGATATAATCCTATACCCGTAATGTTAATACATCCACATAATTTTAATCTTTTGAGCACATCTTGTGCATTAATACATTTCAAAACGGCATACAGATCATCGTCTGTCAGTTTAATTGCAAGCTTTCCTTCAATGTCTTCAAAATCTAATATATCCCACTGTGATGCTGATATGATAGCAGTACTAATAGGTGATACAGGCCGGTTCAAATCATCATTTATTTTCCATGAGGACGAATGTGCACTAAAAGCTACGGCTAATATCGCCCTCGAGGGCTTCGGAAGATATTCCGCTACATTAACTATGAAACCAATAGGCAAATCACTGATATACAGGGTATCAGCGGCCGTCCGCCGACGCTTATTGTTGTCGCTATTAGACGCCATTTCTCTCTACTTCTACAACCTGAACATAAGTGAAGGTGCAAGTAATTGAATAAACTTTATATTTTGGCGATGAACCGGTATGCGTAAGATATGCTGGTATGCCGATGATATGCGTAAGATGCGAGAGAAGATGATTGAGAAAGTTAAGAAGCAGTATATGGATTTGTTAAGTGAGGTGGAACTTGAGAGGATTCTTGAGTGGATCATAGATACTTGGTTAGTGGCAGTGGTTTAGATGTGTGTTTGGTATCTAGTTAGGATCTAATTGATTTGTATTTAGAATAAGAGAGTTGAAATACAAACAGAGATGCTATTTTATCATCATATCATATCATCAGCCATGGGAGTTTTCATCATACAAATCACAAATCATTCATCATTAGCGACCCTCCCACAAATCAATAGCGACCCTCCCACAAGGTTACCACAATC
>Ga0214477_101373_pt1 | contig 12006 bp, 10 predicted proteins | sample M1_20Mar14CPVII9_FD_165058 | JGI IMG/M metagenome (GOLD analysis project Ga0214477, IMG submission 165058) | Marine eukaryotic communities from Monterey Bay, California, United States - M1_20Mar14CPVII9sort6BwellC16 | ecosystem: Environmental > Aquatic > Marine > Unclassified | place: USA...
TGCGAGGTGAAAGTGATGGTATGTCGAGTCTTCCAACTTCTGTTACCAGTGCGACAATGGCATCAACCACTACTTTCACTACACGAGGGAATGAGAGCGTGGGCATTACTCGTATTCCTTCACGAATAACATCTGAAACTGATATTATCCGTGAAGATACTGTAGTAGAAGATCAAGCTGGCATCCTCCGCTCACATCGAAGTATGCGGTCAAATAGTGATGAATTCAACATATCTGCTGAGAGTACGGATCACAATCGTCAGCCAAGAAGTAGATCTCAAAGTCCCCTGACTGTACAGAGCGATGCCTTGGGAACGAGTGTGGCTTCTCTTCAGCCATCGGTTGGACCGTCCATCTTATCAACAGCGGCAGTTGCTTCGTCTCGGGCGTTTGGTACTAGACGAATTAATGCTGCAGCTGCAGTTGCAAGTGCGGAGCCAACAACGGGAGGACGTTCAAATATGGCTGACAGAGTTGTATCCTTCACTACAAATGATTTGAATGCTGGAGGTGTTCAAGAAGCCTCACCTCAAGAGGAAGAAGATGGTTCTCTGACACTACCGGATGAACTCGATACCTTTAGTGACATTGCAGATGCCTTTTCAGCCTCTAGTAGACAGTGGAGAGAAGAATATGAAGCAAGACTTGATGCTATCCAGAAGCGCATGTGATTTATTTGTATGTTTATATATTTTGTGTGTAAGTTGATGTTGTAGATCTCTTATGTAGATAAAACATTAGTTAGTGTTAGGAGAGAGTTATAACTTTCTTCGTGGAGCTCGTTTTGCCGCGGCTACAAGTACTTTCTCAACCTTTAATCTGAGCTTGTTTATCTCGGCCAAAGAAGATTGAGAGTCGATGCATGTATCCTGAGCAGAGCAGACATCCATCATTGCTTGTCGTAGTTTCCCCATTGATAAACGAGCCACACACCTTCTTTGATACGACTTGAAATGATGTGGATCAATCTCCAGTGCTGCTGTTGAATCTTCTTCGCACTGTTTCCAATTCTTTAGTTTGAGGTGGGCCATAGCTCGGTTTGAATAGACAAGAGCTTTAGATTCACCAACATCAGGTTTGCTTAGGCATTGTGTGTAGCAAAGAACCGCCTCCTCATGTTTGCCGTCGGCAAAATATACGTTGCCCTGATTTCTCACTTCTTCAGCAGTGCTGTCATGTTTTGTCGTGGAAAGATTATTGACAGGCTTTGGTGTAGTAGTCTTCTTCTTTATCGTTGTCTTCGGTTTTGTCTTTAGTTCATCAAGCCAACTGCCAAGATTGCTCTGCGCCCTTGCATTATCTTCTGCATCTCTACGAATCTGTAGCTGTGCATTGTAGCTGTTGTTAGATGCCATAGTGTTTGTTTATTGGTGTATACAATCCTGTATTATTTCTTTCCTGCTTGTAGTGGAGTGTGAACACTTGCCTGTTATTGTGTAGTGTTATGAATATAAATATACCTACGTACGGTATGAAACAAAATCCAGTTACAATTTCATTCGGTCTTCTCTCTGCCTCTTCTCCTCTCAGATTATCCAATAACAATGACTGATCAAGCATCCAATGACAACCTTGCGTCAACCTTGGCCGCTGCAAAGAAGGCGTCACATTTGATTAGTGAAATCTCATCCACAAGTAGTAGACTAAGCAGTCTCGTACGAAAAGAAGGTCAGGCGTTACAAGCATTTGATCTGAATGCTACGGTTGAATCTAGTATTGACAATGCACTGCAAACTAACAACTCAAAAGTCGAGAGGCTTGACAAACAATGCAAGATTTTGATAAGCAATCAACGAGGTATGGATGAAAAGATAGTACGAAAGACAATGGATATTGAACGTACCGCCAAACGCCTGGAAAGCCTCAAACATGTGAGGCCGGCATATATGGATGAGTATGAAAAGCTTGAAGAGGAGCTTCAGGTCGAGTACGAACGATATGTTGTACGTCAGCGCAATTTGGACTACCTCTCAAGTGAACTGTTGACTTTCAATAAGTTGGATGATGCAAGACAGGCCAAGTCAGATAGGGCAAGGAAGAGACTGCAGAAGAAATTTCAGGAGGAAGAACAAAGAATATTGAATGGAGAAGGTGTTGTTGTTGAGGCATTAGAAGAAGAGCCAACAGATACGTCTGACGAAGAGGCATCGAGAGACACATCGATGGACAGCACAACATCAGAAAGAGATAACAATTCATTCAGTGGAAGTGAGGGGTCACCTTCCCAACCATCATTCTATGATGAGGAAGATATTGGAGATGACAGCAGTGACAGCGATTCAAACTTTTGAGCACACAACACCTAACAACGGTACACCTAATTGAATTATGTATATGTAAAATAAGCCGACAGTTCGTTTCTCGTCTACTCTTCATCGTCCTCAATATCTTCTTCATCTTCAACAAGACTATTCAATAAAGCCTCCGCGGCTTCTTCCTCTGACAATTCCTTCTCCTCTTCTTCATCTTCCGAGTCTAACTTTTTCAATAAATCTTCAAGTGAAGGCATCTTTGGTTTATCAATGTTCTCCTTATCCTTTTGCGACATATCCGAAAGTAGTGTCCCGGCATATAAGTCTTTAATAAAGTCCCCTTGTCCTTTGACAAACCCATCAAACTCTGATGGCTGAGTAACAGCCCAGTAGCAGAATGAAAAAAATGCCACAAAGACACCAATTCTGTATGGTAATTGTCCCTCTTTTGTTGCTTCCATAGAGATTACGGGCACAAACGATTCACAGAAGCCAAGTGATTCATCAAAGAGGTTCGGTAATACCCAACATTCATATCCAATAATCCAAACGAATAAGAATACCAATGCCCGGAATGTAATTAGGAAGAAGATGAAGATAAGGAGTGACACTGACATATACCAAACAAAGACTTTGAGAAAGTTGGGCCAGATTGGGAAGCATGTACAGCAGAGGAATCCTATAACAAGGGCGGTTGTCATTAGATGGCTCATTTTCTTATTACCCTCGTATATCCATGTAAAGTATGCTGATTCGTCAAAGTCACGAACTCGTGAGATCTATTCCATTGCGGGGTTATGTTGAAATAAAAGATGAAGCATTTGTTAGAACATGATTATATCATATGAAACCCTTTGCAACAACAATACATAAGAAATGTCGTAGATCAAGACCCTTCTCAGAATGGCAACTTGACTGAAGAGGAACCGAAGTTCCCCATCAGACAATTACATCCAAACAAGATGAATCCCTTGACAGTTACTTTTGGCAACAAATAGCACCAATTTGGACATGGTATGTGTAAAGTCCTATCGGCGACTCTAAAAAATGTGGCCATTTAATTCATCCTCTTCTACCTCTTATTACCTCCAATCCTTTAATAATCCCTTCAATCATTGCAATAAATACTAACAATTAAAGTACAACACATGATGTATATATAACTCACCTCCAACTCTCCCTTTCCCACCTTCTCAGATCGGTGCATAAATTGATGACCACATAAATCCTTACATACTGCAATAGCATCTGGACGTGATTTAAATCTGGGTAATTCCTTTGGCCACTTGGTACCCTTCTTTGGTTCGACCATGAAATTAACTAGCTTCTCTCCTGTGTTATATATTATATTTGTGCGGTAGATGATTGATGTTAAAAGTTAGATGATGCAAGAATGGTATATTGACAACACAGGTCTGTATTGACCATAGACTACTAACAACAAGACTTATGTATATCATCTCGATAGAGGAGATATACCATCACTCGTCACAATTATACCAACAACTACTCACCCTTGATGTAATAAACACGTTTATCCATTTCAATCGCCTCACGGACCGGCGGTCCCTCTGAACTTCTCAGGAAGTCACATAATTTCATTAACTGCTTTTCATCCTCATAGAACTCCTTAGCATCGCTCGTACTACCGCCGTTAGAGTCCACCATTGTTGCCTTTATTTTGCAATAGTTGCAAACTGACGTTTGATAAATACTGAGGGAAAAAATTGGGAATGAGGAAAAGGCTGATTACACGTGGCATGTGAGAGCCTCTCTTCTATGGATTGCAAATGGAGTGTCAAGGGCTCGATATCGTATCTTTGGCAGGTTACATGCTCTTCGTTAGGCTACTAGTGTCATTAAACTATGCTTATTTTTTATCATTAAATATTATGCTTTATCTTTATCGTTACTTACATGTGGTGATATCTTTTGCAAAGCAGAGAGTACTGCATAATACCAACAGCCAATGTATGTATTTGCCATGGTAACTATCATCCCCATACCGGGTGGTGGAGTCTTGGCATTATCCCATCTCAGTACAAGCACAGGTCTATCTTCTTTTTCTATGTTGTTTCCTCTTCCTCTATGAAATATCCTTGCATCATAAAGGAGTGTATCACCAGCGTTTATACATCCTAATAGTAACGATGATTCTCTTTGCTTTATAGCATTCCATAATGAAAAACTTGTTGCATGTGATCCAACTATTAGCTCGGTAGGACCGTTTTGCCGTATATCCTTTAATGCTACTATTGCCGTAAGCCCTTTGAACTTGTTATCTCTGTGCCATATTTGATTTGTCGAATGAGGGTATGCGTTCAAGAATTGTACATCAGTTAACTCGTAATGAGAAATGCCGTTATTTTTGAAGTATGCTCGCACAACATCTTGCAAAGATATACTAGTATGCTGTGTTTTAGTAGTTGTTGCATCACCTTCTATAATAGAACTGCTGTTTCTTTTCCTCCATAAACCTCTAAACCAAGAGATATTATTGTTTGATGTATCTTCACTACTACTATCATCAATATCACAACTACTACTACTGCAACCAATGCGAGCCATATCTGAATAATACTTGGATTTCTTGGATATACTACCTAATCTTTTGCTTACACTGTAGTATGCACGGCCTTGATTAAATTCTATGTTTTCGCCACTATCAAACTGAGCTTTTGTATTTGCTCTCCATGTATCTAATTGAGAATGTGATAGAGTATCTTTTACAACTGTAGCTCCGTACTTAATAAGATTATGTATATGCTGATCTGATAAAGATTTATGTATACTAGATGTTGGTGTTGGTGTAATTGAACATAAAGTATTTGAGATAATTTCATCATGAGATGATATTACTCTGCTGTCATGATTTCTGTACGTTACGTACAAGCATAATGAAGTTGCCGCAGCTGCTGGTGCAACATTCCTTGCCCTTGGTATATTAGTTGCCATATTGATTACATATCATTATCGGCCTGACAACTGACGACTCTCTGATCGAGGTGTTGCACTCTCATGGTAGGATACCAAAAGTAGTCAAATTCATAAATTTTCATCACTAATTTAGTTGCTGAATGTGCTAATATCGACGTCTTCTGAATTGACTTTCCCACCGAGGATATATGAATGAACATGGTAAGTAATATAGACAAAGGCGCTTATTTTTTGTCTTAGTTTTGTCCAGTGGTAGGAGTTAGGGCGAGTTAATTGGTGTGATGAGGGCTGATTGCCTTTGACTTGTGATGTGCATCAAATCTGAAATCATATCTCATTGCAATTGAGTGGTAGGAGTTAGGGCGAGTTAATTGGTGTGATGAGGGCTGATTGCCTTTGATGCCTGTGCATCAAATGTGAAATCATATCTCATTGCAATTGTCTATTCTATAATTCCATATACACACATAGAATTCAACAACTGAAAATCCCGTAACAACTGAAGGTGGTGATGTTGGTATCGATGACACACCTACCAAGGACTTGCTGCCACCTTCCCTTCCACCAACTGATATGTCTCCATCAATGTTTTCAGGAGTAGGAGGTATTGGTGGTCAATTGAATGTCTTTTCATCAATGGTATTACCCTATAATCAAACTTCGGAGTTTGGTGCAAACAATACTGCTAAGAAGGATGGGGAGAATCCTCAACAGTGTACGGTTCACCCTACTGGATTACCATATGCATTCGATGTGACTTTTCCTGATCGTCGTCTACCCGTATGTCAACGTTGTAAGAAGAACTTCCGTAGTCGTGATTTGTGCCGTACTCGTGATGGACATCGTGCATTACCATGGGCTACAACATATCTCGTTGTAACCTTAACTGATGAGGTATTATCACAAAATGAGGATGGAACTTTATGTTACCGGAATGATATTCCAATTATTGCTGAGACGCAAAACATTCCTGATTTGTGTAAAGGTCCCGCAGGTGGATTCATGGCAAGTGAACCTATTTGTAAGGTTTGCAAGGATAAGAATTACACAAGGGATTATTGCAGGAATGTATCAGGACATACTACACCACCCCATCAGGCTGTTTACATTAAGATTGTACCAAAGACAGAAGCTAACACTTTGCCTCCTAGGAAGAAGAAGAGGAAGATTGAGGATGGTGTAGATGGGAAAGTTAAGAATGAGGGAGGTGATAATAATGCGAAAGATGATAGTGACGATCTTACCGACATCCATCCGTCTAAGACATTCTTGGTTGTTTTTTCTGCGACGAAGATGATCGTAAAGGTGTGTATATGTATATTGTATCTCTTGTGTTAGTAGTGTGATATGTATCTATGATGCTCACTTTAATGTTTTCCCCCGCCTATTTTTGTCAGTGGTGTGAGCAAATCATCTACCCAGTAAACGCGGCACCTGCTTCACAATCACAAGCGGATCAAGAAACACAGAATAATTTGCCTCCCTTCATGAATACTAGTTCTATTCAAGGCATGGATATACAAAGTCAAATGTGGGAAGCTTTCCGAGCTGGAGCCATGTGGGCTCAGAGTCAAGCTCAAATCAATGCTCAAGCAAATGTCCAAGCCAATGCTCAAGTGAATGGTGGCCAAACTCCTACAATAGGCCAGACACCTACTATAGGTGGTGGTGTTGGTATGCTTGGTACTCCCTCGGCCACAACTGCCAATGATGAATCCCCTGCCAAGGGCCCTGTGCAATTGTAACAAAGCTGTTGCAACACGAAATTTCTACTCTTGATATGAAGAGTAGTATAATGAAGCGTAGATATCTTAGAGTGAGAAATACTTTAAATTTAGGACAGAAGTTTTGTTTGAATCAGTCTTTTGTCATTGTTATTGATGATCAAACGTGTTGCATGTATGTGTATGTAGGCTTTTAGAGGATACCTTACTGGTATCCTCTCGGCCCCCCGCTCCCGCCCCGCCTAGGCTTTTGGATTTAGGGGGCATATCCCATGACATAAGTGGGCTTCGCCCACGTGGGCCCCACCTTGGTCAAATGGCACGTGTTGTACCCGTATATCCCCTAATTGTACCCGTAAATAGGCCATTTTACTGCCATTTTCGATTTGAGCTCCAAAAGCCCTACTCAACCTGTGCCGTAGGGGGGCGTGCCCACCTGCCCACTATATCCAAAAGCCTAGCCCCGCCTCAATAGTAAAATATCGTATGCCATGCCATATATAGGTAGTCGATTGGATAATTTGATATTGGATTAGTCAATACCATGATCAACACCTCAAAGAGACAACAGCACAGTTCTATGCTACCTAAATTACCCTCTGCACGAGCTAAAGAATTAGATAGAAGATTATTTAGCAATGATGATACGAATGATGAGAGTGACAACCAAGTAGAATCTTCAACTACTTCATCTAGTCAAGGGAAATCTAATAATGCACCTCAAATAGAGTCTAAACAAAGTGCACCGCCATTGCATATATCTCCGACTAAAGAACCATCAAATATACCGTATCAAAGTGAAGCCGATAGATCTAAACAACTTAATACAATTACAAAAAAAGAAAAGGAAGCTTTCGGGGGATTGCCTCCATTGGACTCGAGTGTTGCATGCAATGCTATACATCAGTACATATCAACTACTAGTTCATTTCTAAATACATATATAGCTAATGTTAGTGCTGCTTCTGATGGAATCGATCATAAGTTGACTGTACTCGAAAGGCAAATGAATGTATTGGAATCTACAATTTCTTCTGTTCCTGGTCTGTTTTCCGAAGAGAATGAGAGTGATATCGGGGGAAGTAGTATTGGAGATAACGATGAGGCCAAAGATATTGACAATGGTAATGTAAAAGAAGAACCAAAAAGTGAAAAAGTAGACCCATGATGAATAAAGTAAGTCTATTACTTTCCTCGGTTCATTAGGAACCAAGATATCTATCTACCAATGTGCCGTACTTCTTTCCTTCTCAAATCACAATTGATTTTACTGTTGTCCAGTTAAAAACAAAGCTTAATCATTTGCATACCAACATACTTCGTCCTCCGTTAATATTCCATTCTACTATACTCCTCACATTCTAATGTTACCACCGTTTCCCCCATAATAATAACGCCATTAAAGATTCAATAACATATATGATTACAGGAAGTAGTCGGGAGTCCGTGGACTCTTATGCCAACTTTCGTCCCTAGGTGCTGGATCAAATTGAGAGCTGACATAGACAAAAAAAGAAGACGGTGAGAAACATAATTACTTCACTAGACAACAACAGAAAATGAACAGGATATTATAAACTCACAATTTGATATGATCATGAATTGCTTCCTTATCAACATGGTCAACATCATCGTCAACTTCCATTATAGCAGCTTGGTTACCACATCTGTAACAATAGTTGGGTGCCGAGAATACAGTTACCACCGTTCGATTGTGTTGCCACTGATACCCCTCCATAACAAGCTGATGCGCCCGTGCAATGAAGTGAAGATTATTAATATGGGTAAATTGTTCTGTAATATCTTGTCCAAACGTGTACCCTGCACCTCGTGGTGATATTCCCCAGCCACACCTACACATATGAGTCGAAAAATGAGATTGAGCATGTTGTGGTTCAATATTAAATATCATAAGACAAGACGGCGGGTCATACTCCTTGCCCCTCGCGCAAGTCATACATACACTCACCTATCATCGGGATCTGACCAAACAAGATCACACATTGGTCCTTCGTGGGGTACTTCCTGTACACGGTCCAAGTCCCTAGCATGATCGAGGGTATCAATTGAGGGCGAAAGACCACCATGAAGACAAAAGATACGATCTGCAACCACGGCTGTCATGGGAAGGTAATCGAAGGTATCTGTGAAGTGTTTCCATACATTTGCATTTCCATATTTTCTTAAGCATTCATCGTAAAACCCATAACTATTAATAATAATTCATCCATGATTATATATAATGTGATAATGTGATGGTTTGTTTGAGTGAGGGTAAAAAGGACATAATAAAAAGGTGAGGTGGTACAATTCCAAAACAAAAACAACATACATGCAATTAAACAAATAAAGTACGAAAAAGGCAAGCAACACAACCCAGAGGGGTACTTACACTTGAGTAATTTGACGACTCTCGTGATTCCCCCTTAAAATTGTTATACGATTTCTATAACGAACTTTCAATGCAACCAGTAATGTAACAGTTTCAAGTGAATAGTATCCCCTATCTACATAATCTCCCATGAATAAATAATTAGACTCCGGGCATCTACCCCCAATACGAAATAGCTCTGCTAAATCGTAAAATTGACCATGAATATCACCACAAACGGTTACTGGGGCGCTTACTGGTTGGACATTAGATTCTTCTTGTAAAATTTCTTTTGCCTGATGATGTATTGATAAAAAATTGAAATGTATGGATTAGTATGAAGTTGGATATTGTATAGATCAAAGAGGTATACCAATAGAGAAGGTAAACAACCAAACCCATTAAAATTTTATAGGCCTAAATATAAATATACTTTATGAACTCACTTTATCACATAAAACTTTAACCTCATTTTCTGATAATGTGCCCCCTGTTCTCAGTCTTTCTATCTGCTCGTCGAGCTGGTCTACGTCCGGTCTAGGCATTGTTAGGGTCGGTCTATCTACTTCTCTTGCTATTTGCTACTACGGGTATTTGCAAAAAAGCCGAGTGGAAAGGATACCCAAAATTAGACTCTCATAACTCATAATTAATAATTGGATTATTTATTGTCGGCCGGCGTCAGTGAATATCAATATTATTCGATATATCATTGAATACTTTTTATTCTATTCGGATCATTGTCGGCGTCAGTCGGTTCAACTATTACTGTAGTCATAGATATCTATTCGATATTGCACCTTATTATATTATATTATCAATATCACATCTATTATAATCACATCATGAAGTTATTCCAAGCACTTGCATTATCAGTTCTTGCTGTCGGCGGTAGTCATGGATTCAGTCAGCAATCCAATAATGTATCTCGTAGAGAAGCAGTAAGCAAAACCTTGACATCAATAGTTGCTATATCTTTACCTGGAGTTGCAAGTGCTATTGACGCATGCCCACCAAAGTCTAATAATTGTGTAAGACAAACATGGACACCACCCTCTTCTACATCTGCTGCTGATGCTACAAATCAGTTGAGAGATGCTTTCAATGCTTACCCACAAGATGGACAAGAGGGTGGTAAAGTAGATGGTGGTGGCTATACAATTATATCTGATAGCCTAGGAAAGGATTCCTCTACCGGTGCATTGACTTTAGAATATCAATCTGGCATCGGTACTTTTGCAAAGATGTTTAATGGAAAGAAACCTTTTACTGATGATTTAGTCGTTGAGCCAAATGGAAATGCATTTGAAATTCGTTCTGCAAGTAGAATTGGAGATTCTGACTTCGGAGTCAATGGGAAAAGAACCGCTTACATTGGTGGGTTGTTAAAAGAAAAAGGATGGAGCATCTAGTCGAGTGACGAGTGATATGTGTATATTATTCAAATGTATTGTCTAAGTAATACATATGGCAATGTTGCAAAGAGAAGAGACTGTAATAAGTACAGTGAATTGCACAACTTTGATCATCAAAGCTAAACCGATGGCTAGCTAAAGTAAAAGCTAATAAATCTATTTGTTCAGTTAAATAAGTGATTAGTTTACTATCAGAAGGAGCTCATAGTACTGTAGAGAGCAAAGTTTGCTTATTCGCCAATGGCAAATCCATTGGCACAAACATCGCCCTGTTGGCTCACCTTCTCATAGAAAGCCTTACCCTGAGCCTTGAAAGCCTTCTTACTCTTGGCAGTAGCACGCTTCTTAGCAAGAGTAGCAGTCCTGTTATTTTTGCGGGCAGCCTCGGCACGCTGTTCACTCTCGCGAGCAGCAGCGGCGTATGGGTCAAGCTTGGCAAGTGCCTTGATACTGGTAAGAGGGTTCTTCTTACGCAAGTACTTCTTGTTGGCACGCTTAGCGGGGTTGAGTACACTCTGAATCTCATCAGAGTTGATAATACGAGCCAAGTCAGCGTTGGCCATAAGATCATCGGGGATACTCTTGCCATCCTTGCCGTAGATTTCGTTAAGAGCATCCAAAGCAGACTGAGACCAGATGCAGAAACGTCCCATGTGTCCACCAGGAGCAAGCTGAAGAAGATTTAAACGATCAACACAGCAAAGCTCAACACCGGGCAAGTTGCGGAAGGCCTGCTCAACGCCATCATTCTCCTTGTAAACAACAAGAGGTCCACGACGAAGGGTGTAACGACGGTTACGGGCCTTACCCTTACCGGCACGGATCTTCTTGGAGTCAGCAGACTTCTCAACATCAGCCAAGGCACCAACAGAGGCAAGGATATCCTTGGCAGCAGATGTCTTCTTGGCAGACTCAATAGATGTATCCATAACAAGAGGAATCTCAGGAACATCATCAATCTTGTGTCCACGTGCCATAACAAGGGCAGGAACAGCAGATGCAGCCAATGCAGAAGCAACGGCATAACGCCTCTGGGAAAGATTGATCTTACGATGCCACTTCCTCCAAGTTTTGGTAGGAGCAAACATACGTCCACCACGACACATGTTACCAAAGGCTCCCTGTCCACTACGACTAGTACCACCACCACCTACACGGGGGATACGAGCTACGGCACGTCCAGTACCCCATGAGGCAGCAGAAACTTGCTTGCCTGCCCATGGAGAGACGGAGTATGCTTGACGATTGTTCTTGTTCATGTTTGTGTGTACAAATTGAACAATATCAGGACGCATAGGAGCGGTGAA
>Ga0214477_101375_pt1 | contig 11993 bp, 7 predicted proteins | sample M1_20Mar14CPVII9_FD_165058 | JGI IMG/M metagenome (GOLD analysis project Ga0214477, IMG submission 165058) | Marine eukaryotic communities from Monterey Bay, California, United States - M1_20Mar14CPVII9sort6BwellC16 | ecosystem: Environmental > Aquatic > Marine > Unclassified | place: USA...
CGTGGCATACCCGGAATACAGATGGATCGTTGGCAGTCGGCACATAAAGTACGACATTGTGCCCTTTCATTAGTGGGAGAGCCAATTATGTACCCACAGATTAATGAATTGTTGGGCGAGTTGCATGAACGGAAGATATCAACATTCTTGGTAACGAATGGACAGCATCCAAAGGCAATTGAGGATTTGATCCCCATTACTCAGTTGTATGTGAGTGTGGATGCTTCAACACCAGAAAGTTTGGAGGCTGTTGACAGGCCATTATTCAAGGATGCGTGGGATAGGTTGAAGACTTCGTTGTCATGCTTAAAACGCAAGGGACAACGTACAGTGGCCCGTTTGACTGTGGTCAAGGGATGGAACTTTGACGAGATTGGAGGATATGCACGCTTAATTGCATTAGGGCATTGTTCTTTGGTGGAGGTTAAGGGAGTTACATTCTGTGGCAAATCTGATGCTAGTAATCTCAATATGAGTAACACGCCTTGGCATCATGAGGTTGTTCAGTTCACGAAGCAGTTGAAGAAGGAATTGGATGCCATTAGAGCCGAAGGTGGAGACGATCCCTTGCCAGAATATGACTTGGCATGTGAACACAAGCATTCGTGCTCGGTATTACTTGCTCGTGTTGATCAGTTCGCAGTTCCTGATCCCGAAGACCCTAGCAAGCGTAAATGGAAGACATGGATTGATTATGATAAGTTCCAAGTACTCTTTGCAAAGCATAAGGCTGATCCGACCTTTGCGTTTGGGGTGGAAGATTATATTGCAGATACACCCGATTGGGCTGTTTTTGGAGCTTTTGAAGAGGGCTTTGATCCTACCGATAATCGACACAGGAAGAAGAAGAAGCATCCAAAGTATACCAAGTTTGATGACGATGGTATCCCTACACATGATACATTCAATGAGGCTTTACCCACGGATGAGATTGCTAAACTGAAGAAGATTATGGATGAAAAGAAAAGTCAGATAGGCGAGGCGACAACTGTCACTGAGCTTCATGGCGGTGAAAAGATTATTGATGATGCGTCGCTCATGTTTCGTGGATTGGTAGTGTCTAGATAATAAGATAGAGTTGAATAGTGATGTGTAATTAGTCCAGTTTTTAGTGTTTAAACTTTACAGATTAGATCTCTCAACCTTTAAAGGTACTCCGAGCATACACAAGGCTACCAGCAATACTAATGTTGATGCCCAAGAAACTCAACCAAGAGAAAACATAATCGCCACCAATAAACATTCCCAAATAACTCGTCAATACATTCTTTAGACATCCCACTACAGTTGTTGTAAGCGCCGAGTTAGTACTCGTACATAAAAAGATTGCCAAGTTCAATACAGATCCCATCAACGAAGCAAAGACAATGTATGTAACAAAGCTTGTATTCGTCCAAAGATCAAAGTTCCTAACTTTATCAACCTCTCCTGGTACCATCATTATAACTATTGATACGCCAATGGCACTTAAAAGTGAATTGAGATAGAGTACAGTCATTTTACTCGTTCTGTATTCTTCGCTAGTTCGTTTTAATATCACACCGTTGAGTGCGGTGAATAGATCGTTGAAGAAGATGACAATGTAACCAATCAAGTTGAATGATAGATCACCTAATGCTGCTACAAGTGCTCCCTTTGAGAATATAGCTGAAAGTTAGCAAAGATGAATACATATATTGAACACACAAACAGCTGGACTTTACTATGTGACGCACCCCTAACATCAGCCCAACCGAGAGTTGTACAGTCTTTGACGGTTGTGAGTTGAGCATCCACTTCTCGAGTAACTATGATTAACGATAAGTGAGAATACATATACCTATCAAAAATTCTCACAACATATAAAACCAACTTACCATTGTCATTAGAATAGAAGCTCGTCTTAACAGTACCATCATGGGTAAACTAAGATTCTGTGTAGCCGATAATCCAGTAAGTATATTCAATAAGTAACATGTACTAAGTGGCAGTATTGATTTAATACCCTGAACACTAATCGGCAATAAGTTAACATAACCCAACATGGATGCAATCTTCAATGCCAAAGTTGTAGATGTGAATTGAAATAAGGCAAGAGTTTGTACTGATGGGAATTTATATGTTGATAATACAATTTTATTTGCAAATATAACACCTAATGAGGATGTTGCATAGAATAAGGCAGTGCCTACTTTCTTAGCTTGTGATGGTCCAGTTGTTGTAGCGGATTCATGACCGTTTGTTACATGTAATGGTAGTAGTTTCTCTGTTTCACCATCATCATTTGGTGGTTTAGAGGGACTACCATTGAGCTGAACATCATTTGATGTAGTCATTGGCTGTATTTGTGGCGAGTGTCTCTGCATGTTTGTTGTATCTATTGATTATTCTTTACTGATTGTAACTGATTACTGCAATACTCTTGTGTTAGTGAAATTCTATTTATAATATTACTCGTATATTTTATATCAATCAATTGCAGACCGGCGGCGTTATGGGCAGTAGGATTAGAAACACTATACTACTATAGAGTAATGGAGGACGGTTTTAGATAACAACATTGTGAATTGCTGCCAGCCGGGCAGAGCCATTAGCGCACGGTCGATACATAGATTCAATGAAACTACAATAGGAACCCCCTCACTATCAATTCATTAAGAGAGATATCAGCCTTGTATTGACGACAAGAGCAATACGGATTAGGGACAGCATACGAGGATGAGAGAGGATAATTATATAGTATAGCTTATATCATTTACTATTGGATACCGAGCTTAGATTTTGAGAGTTATTATGATGATGCAAATTGACGCTGATTGATTCTACCTTATTATATCCCAATCAGAACAGTAGTTATATCGCATGGAAACAGTAGATTAAGATTGGTATATATCATATCACGACAAAAGCATACTTTATTATCACACAAAATGTTGACAGTGATATTCTTAGTACGCCGTGCTATCTCCCTATTACTACTACTTTTAATCAATCATCAAATAATACATTATGTCAATGCAGCAAGTGAAGAGAAAGAGAATGAAGTTAGAGATATACTCCAAAAGATGAAATCAGATGCATTAGCATTTCGAGATGAGATAGAACGTGTATATAGTGCTCGATGTGATACGGAAACATTAATACAATGCGAAGAGAATAACTTTAATGATTGCAGTAGTACTTTTCCAGGACAGATTTGCATGCAAGCGAATGAGCTTGTTGTTACGGCTTGTGGTGACGGTGTTACTTGCAATGGTAAGTGTTTGTTCATATCAGGTAACTACAATATGACAATACTATTTAGTGCCGAGAGTTTATATCATGTGCACAAACCAAAATTGTTGTCGTATGCATCTAACACTTCTTTGCTCTTAGCTCTTTGGGATAAAGAACTTTCTACTGTTAGTATCCCCTCTGCACTTGCTGATGCACCTTTAGACAATCCATCTGATCCCGAGATAATAGAAAGTGCGTGTTATAGTCTTTTGGCTGAACCATACATGATAAACAAATATAAAGAAGACGAAGAGTATTGGGCAAAGTATAATGTTCAGCCATCATGGAGTTATTTTGGTGCACATAATGGTCTTTTCCGGAAAGTACCGGCAATACTACAAGAGGCATGTGGAGTTTACGATCCAAGGCGTCGGCCTTGGTTCGTTGCCGCATCTAGGTGAGTGTCTAATGTATCATGGTTTTGCAAAATATGGATTGCTGTCTTCTAACTCATAACAATCTAATAGTGGACCCAAGGATGTTGTATTAGTATTAGATGTTAGTGGTAGTATGGAAAACTATGGACGCCTCGAGTTAGCAAAAAGAGCAGCTGTTACTGTCATAGAAACTTTAACAGTGGCTGATCGAGTGGCAATAGTTGCCTTCTCTGAGGAGGCTCGGCAAATTGGTGGATATGACAGTTTGATTCGAACTACATATGAGAATAAGCAACTGCTTATACAAGCCATCAATGAACTTACATCAGACGGCCCAACCAATTTCATGGCAGCTTTTGAGGTTGCATTTGATGCTATCGATAATACCATAAAGAAAGAGGCATCTTCAGGATGTAACAATATTGCAATCCTATTCATGACTGATGGTAAGATATCATCGGGTCAATCTGATGTTATTGAACTCGTTAATAGTTATACAAATCACATTGCTGCAGAACATGGCATGGATACAACAATCTTTACATTTAGTCTAGGTGAGACTGCAGACCATGAAGTGACAAAGTCTCTGGCTTGCAGTACTGGTGGAATATGGACACCAGTAAGTGATTATACAGATGATTTGATAGATGCCATGTCATCTTATTACAAGTTATATACACTGGGTCTTGGCGAGGGGAATAATGAAGATTTCGCAGCTTGGGTGGAGCCGTACGAGTTCCATAATCCAAAGGGAAAGATCGGAACAACCGTCAGTGTCCCCGTGTTTGATCGATCTGTTAATCCGCCAATTTTTATAGGTGTTGTTGGCGTAGACATGTATATGGATGCCTTAGAGGAAGTTCTTCAAGAAGACGCCATGTCATCAACCATGTTACAAAGGTTTGTCATGCTTTCAACGGCCCGCTGCCCAGATATTCAGTTGACTGAGTGTGAATTGGATGGTTTGAGATTCTCAGGAGGCGGCGAGGAAGCTAAATGTGGAGTATGTAATAGCACTTCATATACAGGTATTGTTCCTGAGCAATGTGAAATGATGGGTGATTATCCTTCCAACTTGTGGCAAAATACCGAAAGTGAGTGCTTCTTCTAGTTTGTACTGCTCCATTGATGCATTTCAAAACTAACAAATTGTATTACCTAATCAGTGGAGGGTTTATCACATAAAGACAGAGCATGTTGTGCAGTTGAAAGTGGTGACACTAAACCATCAGAATCTTGTCCTGCTATTGTCATGCCCATGTCAGAAGAGGACCCCCAAGAAGAAGAGGGCCAAAATACAATTCACATCGTTGTAATCTGCATTGCAGTCATTTGCATATTTGCAGTTGGATTTGTCATCTATATCTACACGAAAGTACACAAACAAGCAATACCACAAGAACTTAATAGAGGTAATACGGAGCCATTGGAAACTAGCATTGAACTTGTCGATGGCAATACGTCTCTATCAGATACTTCTGCTGCACAAGTCGAGGAGGGCAATGGGGTTAATGTAAATGAAAATGTCGAAGATAGTATCAAGGTGATGGTAGACAAGGCAATAGTGGAACGTCTTAACTCAATCAGTGAGTCAATCAACGGAGATATTGCCAGGGTACGAGATGAAGAGGATACTGCTACTAGAGCATCTGCCAATAGTGCAATGATGAGGGAATCAACAATAGACATACAAGACGACGAAATTGATGGTACACAACTACAACAACAAACTGAGGAAGATCTGGAAAGGAGGTTAAGTAATTTGATGAGATTTCCTAGTAGTATGAATGATGATAATAGAGTAGAGCCAGTGACAAGAAAAGGCAGCAAGTTAGATATATCAACAAAGAAGCTCAAAGGAGTTGAACCTACAGAGAACGATGTCTTATTTGGAAGAGGATGGGACAAGAAAGATCACAAAGGAAACATAAGTTTCTTAGAGGAGGCTCTCAAGTATAGAGATTGGTATGAAAGTGCTACAAAAGAGGAGAAGAAGAACATATCTGAATTGCTAGTTGAATCGGTGAAGAACCAGGGGCATCGGTTTCTAGAGATGGATCTAGACGGGCTGTGGCACGAGATGACTGAGAATGAGGTGCTGAAAATGGCCAGGCAGGCCCTAAAGAAGAGGAAGCGTAGTTCAGGAATATCAGGGTCAAAAGGTTCATATGTAAGGGAAGCATCCGAACTAGAACAAATGGGGGCGTTTGACAAAGGTGTTGATTGAAATACTCTGTTGAATAGCCATTCTCAGTCGTTCTTTGTCCCTGCATTACACTTTGTAGCTCTCACTTCCACCCAACCGCCAATTGCTGTTTGAATACAAAGAAGAATGTTTGGACGGAATACAGTGTACAAATCCAGAATGTGGTGAATATTCATCGCAGTTGGTTGCTTGAGGTTGGTACGTATTGCCGACTGAATGATGAAGTAAGAGTGAGATATGTAGATGACTACTGACTACCGAGATACAATTGCCTTGCGCGGGTGTTCAGCATAGACGTCTTAAATACCACCTTATGGCTAATATAAAGTGTGTTGAGTTGCCACTACTCTTACACTGATGATTTTGACAACATAAGTATCACACGGAGAGTTATATTGGTGGTGGTTCCCGGACAGTGCAACAGTCAGCGCCGTCACCGTCTGATTCCGAGCTAGTCCGAATGAGTTTGAAGAAGTTGAGATAGAGAGCCTTCATATATTGTTTGCCTCTTCCTCTATTACTATCCTCTCGTATTGCAATATGATCAGTCGGATAGTATCTTCAATAGCGGTGTTGCTTGCGGTGGTTTCGGCTGCGTCGGCATTCTCTACACAACAACATTCAAGTATTGGAAAAACAATACAATCTCAGTTGCAGCCAACAACTATATGTTTTGCAGAGGGAGATGATAGTAATGACGCTACTAATAATGAACCAAAGGTGGCAGTAAAGTGTCCTGATTGTGATTTATGTGATGGGAGTGGTCGGTGCGTATCATATCAATATGAAAGTGTGCAATCATGTGCACTAAATTTGCAAATTACAGAGAATTTTCTCATGTCCAACTTTCCAACCTCTCTTGGAAATATCATTGACACGACATACGATTATGATATATAGCATACTGGGCGGTATTGGTGTTGTTCTTCCATGGTGGCCAATTAAAGCATACCGTCCTTGTCCGAATTTTATAGAACGAGGAGGACAGTATTCGAGGTGAGATATATACATATGTTATAATATATATTATCTCAAATAATATGCATGTATGTCTAATCCAATTCCCTCTATCTTCTACCTATATGAAGAGTTGGACAGGGGTTAGATGAAATTGCATTCGGAAGAGATTCTACTTTCACACCTGATCAATAAGCGCAGTGGTGTTGTTTAGTTAGCAAGAGGATTAGGAAATGAAAAACACAATCAACTTTATTCAATATCTAAGAAAGTACGAATGTTGATGCGAGGTACAGTAAAGAGAGAACAAACGAGAGATATAGATTCCATCTGTCTACAAGTTATAGTTGATATTAACAACAAGTAGATACCTTATCAAATACAACAAATGAAAACACACGATAACTAAACATTTAGACATTTAACACTGCACTCTCTATGTTTGTTTGTTTTTTGTTGCCAAGCACACTTTTATCATCAGCTGGATGATTTCTGTGCTATAGCCTTCTTAATTTCCTTATATCTCCTATATTGACCCGCCACAGGTCGTATGTCAGCGAAACTCGATACCTGACGTTTATGTTGCTTGAAGAAATCCTTCTCATACGACCGTAGCATTTGGTGTAACGTTGCCTTCTCGGCCTTTAATGATGCTAAATCTTGTGATGCTACCTCAGCAGATGAGGATGATGTGGCATTCGTATTCGTATCATCTTGGGTAGTAGCGGAAGCATTCATATCTATACTGTCTGTGTTGAATGTACCACCGCCAGATGATGATCTTCTATAATGACTACCTTGATTAGGAGATGTGTCGCCACCACCACCTGAATGTTGTTGTGATGGGGAAGTGACATTGGTAGGTGAAGCATTATCCGGAGTAGGACTAGCAGCCGCGGCGTCCGTAACACCCCTAAATGCAGCAGTACCCGGACCTGGCTGAGCCTCACCCTTTTCTATTGTACTAATCTGATTCTTGTAAGCATTATAACTCTCATACAGATGCCGTATTGGTTCCTTCTCTCTCTTCTCTGGCATCCTTCCGTGTTGTTTGTGGAAGTTCATATCGTATAGCTTGAGTTGTTGTTTCAGTTCACGTTTCCGTTGCTGCAGTTCAGCGAGTGACATTACAGAAACATCGGGTAGGCTACTGCTACTACTACGTCTAGATGAGGATGACCTTAGAGGACTATGCTGTGGTGCATTCGTCGGACTACTTCCACTCGAGCTCTGCTGCTGTTGACTGCTGCCACTGCTACCCCTTCCTTGACGATTTCTCCAATTTGGCACGGGAAATACCTCAACACTATCATCCTCTCCTCCTCGTTGACCCGTCCTCGTTTCCAACCTTAGTGAATCCGCGGCGGCACCACCACTGGCAGCAGTCGCTGTTTCATCAGCTCCTCCTCCCATATCCAATGGTATTCTCAAATGATTCAATGGTTTATTCGTCGAAGAAGATGATGATGGATGCATAGAACCACGACGTTTCATAACAAATCTTGTAACTGCCGGATCATCACTCCTACTTAACAATAACCGTACATGTGCACCACGACATAACGCTTGGATACGACATGCCGCATCAGCTCGAATAGCACGTTTCCATTCTCGGTATTGCATATAGGTACTTGCAAGTGGTGCACGTTCGGCAGCACCCTTGGGTGCCCTTCCGTGCATTTGGAAGAAGGCATCCTCAAATTGTGTAATTTGTGCACGTAATGCCCGACATGCTGCGACTGTTCGTTTACGATCGGTAGATGTAGATGTTAATGCACGGTATTGTTCACGTGTAGTTGATGATGATGACATATTGTTGGTTGATCGTGCAGTACCCATACTTGATATTGATGTGCCGCCAACTGATGACGATGGAGATAGTGGAGCTGACCGACTCGGTGATGATGGTGGATGATGATGATCGGATAGAAAGTTTGGTAAGGATATTCTATCATTATTATTATCAGATGATGATCTAGTACTAGCCTCTTGGTAATGTGCTGAGGGTGGTGTTTTAGGTGTCGACTGTTGCTGCTTTGAGTTATCTCGTCTTGGTGATGATGGAGCTGTTGGATATTCCACGGAGGTGGAGGAAGACGTTTCAACACTATTAGTAGCAGTGGTATTGTCATCAATCTCAGTTTGGGATGAAAACGATGGTCCAAATGTTGATTCCAATGCATCCGCCGAGGGTAATTGTGCTCCCGGAACTGTTTCTGCTTTATTCCGGGGTGATAATGGAAGTTTCGAATTCATTGGACCACGTGGACTCTTTGCAATTGTTGCTGGTTGAGACGAGGCCGAAGATGATGATCCTCCAGCACCACCACTTCCAGTAGAAGAAGAAGTATCAGTAGCCCATTCCTTACTCTTGACAGTACTAATACCATGATGACTCCGTCTTGATGATCGTAAACTTGGTGCTTCACTTTCCTTGGATGTTATATTCAATGTACTAATACGTCCCCAATCTCTTGAAAAAACATCCTTTATACTCTGTCGTATACCTGTATCTATTGCAATTACCTCCCATTCTTCCATGTTATCATTTGATATTACCCCTCCTTGATCTTTACTACTACCACCACTTTTATTCCGCCGTAATGATAATCCATGATGATGATGACCGGGTGTTGATAATAATCCCACCAATCCCAATCCACTGCCATCTTCAGAAGATGTATTATTCAATCGACTTAATTGATTAATAGCAACATTCCGTTGTGAATCCATCTTTAACATATTCCGTCCCCTCTCATACCATCCAACACTAAATACCTCATTAGCATAATCTAATATCATTTCCACTGCCGCTATAATTGCCTCTACATCATTTAAATGTTGTATACACCATATACTACTAATAGATGGTCTAATTAAGTAGGGTGATATACGTTGTACAAATCGTCGTTGATATCGAGGCGTGCTTGCATATGCACGTAATTTTGATAATGATATTAATACATCACCAGAGGATTGGGAGAGTGTTGATATTAGTAGGGGGGATAGGGCACCCATTATTTCAGATGTTGATAATTGTTTTTTATTGCCTTTTCGTCCTTCCCCAGGACCTTGTGTTGAGTTATTATTTTCCCCACTAGTATCAGCATTACTATTATTTAAATCCAACAATGCCAATCCAGCACTAACAATACCATCATAGCATTTACTCAACCCTTCTAAACTTTCTAATTTATTTATTGATAATGATTCAATTAGTAGTGCTGCACTGAGGGATGGTGTTAGTTTCTTATTATTATTTGTATCACCTTGTAATTGTTGGGATTGTAGTTGGGATTGGGAGAAGCGTTGGGATAATGGAATTGATAATATTTCTTGTTCAGATTTTATACATTCATTTTCCAATTGGTTTATATCCACTTTATTATCACCCATACTACTAACACCAACGCCATCAACACCGCGTTCACCGTCCTGCATTAACTTTAAATAATCAAATAATACCCCATTTCTTAATTTCATTAATTCGTTAATCTCTCCTTTTAAATAACTCCTCGCTGTAGATTTATCAGAAGCAGTTATTATATCAAAATATTGTAACTTTCTGTAATTAAATGGTAAATTTGTATTATTACCTAGAGAGGATGGGTTAGTAGGTAAACCTTGTAGTCCTATAGATGAATATTCCATTGGTGTTGGTATATAATATGGTTCTCTTATTCTTTGTTCTCTTGCTAATTTTAGTTGTTGCATATGTTTCACTCCACCGCTGCTATTTGTATTTATACCACCACCAATATTAGTTATTGTTATATTATCATACTCATCTTCATCTGCTGAACTATATTCACTACTATCTAAATTATCTCTTAGTTGCTCATTGATGAATAATTCCTCTTCTTTACTAAAACCAATGGCATTACCTCTAACCTTTTTACTTATACTATTCTTACTGTTTAATGTATTTTTGGCATTTTGAAGTAGAGATTTACGACATTTATCATTTGATAAATAATATTTAGTAATAATACCTTGTTTTAATGAGTTGTTGATAGTTGATAATACTAGTTGATTTGTATAGTTTGATTTTGGTGGTAATTTTGGTATTGTTGGTAAGGTGTTAGTTGATGATGAAATTGAGTTGTCAGTTTTATTGGCGGTTGTTGCTGAGTTATTATTGTTAGAGGTTGAGTTATCGGTGGTGGAGTTATTAGAGTTGGATGATTCACCTACATTATCACTAGATGGCGGCGGTATTGAATTATCGACATCCCCTATAGATGAAGATGTAGTATTTGTTGCAATATCATCATCCTGTTGGGGAGGTAAACTTGCTAAACTATCACCAACAACATTATTATTACCCTCTCGACTAGGACGACGTTCACTACCAGCGGCTATTAATCCTCGACTTAATCTACGTCGTCGTAATGGTGATGGTCCTTTTGTTGTTGACATACTATTGTATATATACTTGATTGTTGTTAAGCCAGGGTGGCGGTATTGTTTGGCGCCATCATCTCTGCAATAATAAAATAAAAATGCTAACAGAAAATAGAGTCCTTTCGCGTAATTCTGTCACAAGGCATGCTAAAATTTCTCTCTTTGTATGTGTATCACCAATGCAGGGTACTCATCTTCACAGCTTGCGAGAGCTGCTGAGTGTAAAGTAGGGTCAGTAGCACTCCCAGCATGATTGTAAGTCCCTCCACCATACTTTTACAGCCACACGTTGGCGGGTTTCATGCCTCAGATCAGGAAAAAATCTCGATTTTCTGCCAACATCCGCAGGCAAGCTTGGCCATCAAGTGGGGGTATAACAGCATGCAGGTGCTAAAATAGTAGATGTTTGGCATTGTATGGGTGTATAACAAAGTGATGAACATTCCCAGCATGATTGTAAGTCCCTCCATCACACTTCTACAGCCACATGTTGGCGGGTTGATTCATGCCTCAGAGAGTATCAGAGAAAAATCTCGATTTTCTGCCAACATCCAGGCAAGCTTGGCCATCAAGTGGGGGTATGACAGCATGTAGGTTCTTGAATAGTAGATGTTTGGCATTGTATGGGTGTATAATAAGTTGATGAACACTCCCAGCATGATTGTAAGTCCATCCATCATACTTTTACAGACACATGTTGGTGGGTTTCATGCCTCAGATCAGGAAAAAATCTCGATTTTCTGCCAACATCCAGGCAAGCTTGGCCATCAAGTGGGGGTATGGCATCATGTAGG
>Ga0214477_101376_pt1 | contig 11992 bp, 10 predicted proteins | sample M1_20Mar14CPVII9_FD_165058 | JGI IMG/M metagenome (GOLD analysis project Ga0214477, IMG submission 165058) | Marine eukaryotic communities from Monterey Bay, California, United States - M1_20Mar14CPVII9sort6BwellC16 | ecosystem: Environmental > Aquatic > Marine > Unclassified | place: USA...
AATACGGTACCACACTCTCAATTCATGTCTAAACACACTTCACTGATGAGATAGAACAACACATACATTAACAATAATACTCTGACATTTCATCTCTCAAATGAGAGAGTTCTTCACTTGAGCACCTCCTTCCCTAAGAACCGTCTCCTTAGTGTTCAACATTTCCCCGTCGAATTTACATCCACAACTTGTCATCCATGCCTTACCACCCTCAACTTCTTCTCGACTTGTTACATCAAATCCCAACTCCTTGAGGACAAACTCCGTTGATACGGACGGTTTGTATGCCTTGCACATACGTTGCAACGCACCTTGACGTACAGAGGGGACAATCTTATCCATGAGATAGTCTCCCATGTTGGGAGCAATGTCTTGTAACTTGAAGAACTTGTGGTAATCATTATCTGCAACTGCCGCACGTACTAAGAGTGCATGATTAATACACTCATCCTTGCGTTGTCCAGGTGTTAGCTGTAACATAATCTATATAATCAAAAGGGAGGTGGCGAGGTTAGAAGCAAAGAGATGTGGTGAGGTTAGAAGCTCGTACAAACATTGGCCACAAAACAATAAACCAAAACACCAAAACATACCTTGAATATATCCGAACTACCACCTTCATACTTTTTATTACATGATAAAAACACATAATATATAATCCTATACGCTATAAACTCATTCCGATTCTTAAGTCCATCCTCAACATCACTTCTCTTACCCGTTGTCTTCTTCTGTTTTTTCTTACCATTACCACCACCACTACCAGTATTATTATCATTCCGTTCAATCTTATCATACAATTCCTTCAACTGTGTCTGACTTTGATTATATTCATTAATATCATCCTCTTCTAATGCAATCTTTGCATGTGTTTCATAAACATTAATCGCAAAACCATTAATAATACGTTGGACTGTTAAATCTTGACGTATTGCTTTAAGTTGTGAACAATACCATACATAATCTCTTTGTTTACCGGCTGTGGTATTACGTGTAGATCCGGTATGTATCTTGTTATTCTTGTAATAACTATGTTTTAAATTATTTAAATGTTGTTGTAATATACTCTGTGGTCTAACTAATTCAGATTTGGGTGGTGATGTTAATCGTAAATATTCCTTTTCTAATTTGGTACATGTACCCTTGACTGTCATTCGTTCATAATCTACATCGTTTAATTTCTTATTACTACCACCGATTGTTGTTTTACCCATGTATTGATCGACATTGGCTATTGATGATGGTGTGGATGATGCGGAGTGTATACCGCCCTTGCCGCGGAAGCGATTGGCGCGTTCTGTCATTGCTTTATCTTCTATGTTGAATCCACTCATATCGGATGCTTGACTTTGTTGTTGTTGTTTGAGTTTCTTTTGACGTTTACGTTCCTTCTTTGATAATTTTGTAGTTGGTGATGAACCGCCTAATGGTTGATCTAATGCCAAATAATCATCTTCATAACTATTCTTTTTTGAATTGAAAAAGCTTGTTGTTGTATTGGAAGATGATGAGGGACCATAGTAACCAGCAGTATCCTCCTCCTCATTATTATTAAATGATTCCATCATTTGTTTACGTTTCATTCCCCGATTGTTTGGATTGGTATACGAAGCAAAGGAATCATCTTTTGTATTTGATACAAAGTTGTTATATAACCCTGATCCTTGGTGTTGTACTACTCCACCTCGATTTTGTATAACATTTGCTTCCAAATTTGTTAGTGAGTTAGTTACATTTACATTAGACTTACCTGGTCTGTAATAGTTTGTATCCCCGCCTCCTTGAGCATTCCCTGTTGGTTGCTGAACTCCCCCTGCCGTTATCGGTTCTGTATCCCATCTAGACTTCTTCTTGGGTGATATTGCCATTGATATTGGTTGTTGTTGTTGCTGTTGAGCTACTGCCACCGCAGGCTGAGCTACTGCCGTAGCTTGTTGAGCAGCAGCAGCAGTCTCCATTTGGGGAGGCATGGGTGGACTTGCCGGTCTTTCACCACCACCCACTTGCCCGTTGGATAGATTTAAATGATAATGTGCTAACGCGGCACTATTCCCTGTGCAAGAGGTTAAAGTATGGGATGAGAGAGAAGTGTAGAATAAAGATGTGTGAGTATTGAAATGATATGTGTCAAAGAGAAGATAAAACCAAAGACCCAATATCCACGGACGTAAAAAAAAACAATACATATCGAATAATCCCCCACATCACAAATACACCGACTGATAACCTCGTCTACAATCCCCCTAACATACAATCCCTCTACAAATCTCGCAACATAGTAGATCTTACCAGCATAATATGTAGCCCACTTCTCTCTTCGTTCCATTTCATCTCGCTGGGCATTATTACTTGGTGTAGCTGGATGTGATGGAGGAAGGGCAGCTAATGAATTTTGTGCTATTTGTGATTGTTGCTGCCAGTGATGATAGTCTGTTTTTTATATACGTTATAGTGTGGATGAGGAGTTGTGTAAGGTTGAGATTGTATGGCGGTTGAGGTGTATAAGGAAGCAAAGAGAGTTCCCAAATTAAATGAACACAGGATATGCACAAACTCTCAAACTAACATCTAACAAACATAGTAGAACTTACAAGAGGTATAATGCTGTACAAGCTCTGCATGAGTTTTACCATGTTTAATTATCATACCTTGACCACCACCACTGCCAACTCCCTGCTTAATAGCTGCTCCACCAACACCTTGCTGAGGCTGAGCAGCAGCTTGTGCATAAGATTGTTGCTGCTGTTGATTAGTAGTGACGTTGTTAGTAGTGGATACCCATTGTTGTCCATTCCATACTTGGCCAGCAGTTGTAGTTTGTTGCTGTTGTGGTTGTTGTTGGGAGTTTGAGTTATTTTGATAGTAATTGTATTGAGAATACATTCTATCTAATCTCAACGAATGGTGGTGAAATGAAATTATGAGAGTGTGGTACCGTATTCTTGTAACGTGTGTGTAGCCGCGCTTAGATGAATAGAGAGATTGTTAGTTGAGTGTTAGCAGTGATATATTGAATGAGGTTCTAAGAAGCAGTGATCTACGCAGACGGCAGACGGCAGCTCTCATGTAGAGTTGATTTGGTGTTGCAAATATCGTACTATGTAAGTTTTTCGTACGAATTGGGGTAAATATTGTGTACAGAATACAGAAATGCAGGGAATAATGGAAATAAATAACTCGAAAGCCGTCCATTATCTACGGCTTGGTTAATAAGCAACCTACTGTGTTGGACTTCATTCTTCTAAACTAAAGCCAACTTATCATTGGTTTATTTTACTAATGTATCTCTAGCGACCTGTGATATACCAAAAGCCTTCAATTCCTCTGTACACAGCTGATGAAGAGTATACTCTTATATTTATATTTTTTCATGTCTGGAAACTTTCAATTTCAAGAGGATCACAATATTGCTAAAACTAAACGTCAGAAAGTTGATGAGAAGGAAACAGCCGAAGAGGCGGTATTATTCAATAGTGATGCATTATCGAAGATTATATCATATCTACCTTCAATCAATATACTGTCATTAGCTCTAACCTGTAAGAAGTTCGGTATATCCAATGATGAGAAACTATCAGTAATTAAGAAGTCTGCACGCATAATAGTACAAGACGTTGCAACTAATGATCAATTAGCAGCATTACCACATTATAATGGAGAAAGTTCATTGGCGGATTATCATTACCTTCAATTGTTAAAGGAACCCCTTGCTTTTGATCAACTTGTCGGAAGAGTTGAGTATGTGAATAGTTGGGAATTCATAGTTAGGCAGAGTGGGTATAATTGGGGAACTGCATATAGCAACAATATACTAAGAGCAGGCAAGCACTATGTATCGTTTGAAGCATGTAGCTCAACGCCATCAAGGTATACATCCTTATTTTCTGGTGTGATGAGACCAGGGCGAGCAAATGAAAGTGCTAGAGGGTATATTCCCCTTCACAAGGAGTTCTTCCAACAGTTCTCTCGAAGATTGGGTCAAGGAGAACACAATAACAATGTTCATTGTTGTATGTATTATTCATATGATGGAGAGTGCTATTCAAGTGATTGGGAGGAAGAACATTCCATGGGACAGTCATGGGAGGGGATGGAAAGTACTACTTCTAATTGTGAAATTGGGATGTTACTTGATTTAGATGAAGGTACGCTGACTGTTTACATGAATGGTCAAAAGCTGGGTGTTATGAAAAGGGGACTGGTAGGTCCATATTGTTGGGTTGTTTCAATGTTGAGAGGAACTAATGTTGCAATCAAACGGGGAACGATACCACCAAGTTGAGACGATACTTATGAATGTTGATGGAGATTACCTCGAGACCATTGATATAGACTTATGGTCGGGTTACACTTTTAGATACATAAGTAGATATCTAAGGTAAGTATAGACTGTGGATCCTTAATCCTTATAATATGTAGCCGCCGCTACAAATGGGACGACGACGGTTAAAGATGATAAAGAAACAGAGAGTATTAGTAGAATAAAGCAGTATAGAATGTTGAGGTATCCTTTAGCCTTAGTGACTCAGTATGCAATAATGAATCAACTTCTTTCCATTGAAATACTATTCATTTTTATTACTTCATTACTTATCTACCTCCTTATGAATAAATAGTTTCCCTCGAGGTTGGAGTGGACTGAACATTGCAATCACCCATTGGGAGTTTGTCCATGCTATTCTACCATCCTGCATTGCCTCTTCCCAATCACAATACCCTGTACTTTGAAAACCTCTACGGCAGCCAGTCATTATTGAATCCGATGATATTAAAGCATAGGGTTCCAAGTTTTGTAAGAACCACGAACAATCAAGGACTAAGGGAGTATTAGTCCACCTATGATGATGAGATGTTGTACATTTCCAAGGGACTCCCTGAGAAGGACACTGCCATACTCCTTCCCAACCCCCAGCCTTTCGCTTTGGTAGTTCATCAGGAATGTCCATTCTAATAAGTGATACACCTCTCTGTGCAAGAGCATTGATACTCTGAAAGATCTCGTTGATATGATTAGCTTTAGCATCTTGGCGACTTCCCATGCCTTTTATATTCCAATCCTACAAATTCAGAGAGATTAGCAACAATGTTACACCAAACAACAAACAGAATAAATATAAGGAACTTACCTTCTCTAAAAATAGTAACAAATTCTTTCCAGAAGGATGTGAGTTGGGATGTGCTTCCGCTGCTCTGCAATATTTTGATATAGCTAAGCCTGGATTCAAATTATCTTCAGATGATCCCATAATTGATACCGGCGGTTGGTTCACACTTAGTAGTCGGTTATTGAAATCATTCAATATCTGATCATCTTCTAAACTTCTATGATTGAGTTGTACCATAACATCTTGTGCATTTATACTTTGGAAGAGATCATGATCTAACCAATTATGTAAACTACCATTCAGACTCAATGGTGATTCATAACTCAATACACCCAAAAACACAGGTAAACTTTCCTCTACACCAAAGTCTGGCATTGTATTCCAATTATATAAGTTCGATGCATATGCTTGTTCATTCGCTGGGCATCTTTCATTATAATATTCTTCACTGATTTGATTCAAATACTTATCTGTCGATGTTTCTGCATAGACTGAATCTTGTATACATATACATCCTCCATTTTCTTCTGTAGATGGTGGATGCATTATGTAATGATTGTATTGATTACCTGTTGCTAAGGATGGTGGTTGATGTATATTTGTATCTATACCATTAGTTGACATTTGACCTGGCATTGGCATAGAGTTGGAAGGACATCTACACATCGTACCGACATGTACATCACGTACTAAAGGTTGTATATCACGAGCCGATATTGATTTTGGATCTCTTAAACTTTGAGTTGATAAACCAAACTCGGATAGTAATTGTCTATGTTGAATATTGTTGTGGTCATTATTATCTTGTACGGAGTTTATGTCTCTAATATTGTTGATGCTGTCACTTCTAATATAATCGAGAGAAACACCAAATAGGAGTCCTATTGCAAAAGCTAGAAGTATCGGTATGAACGGCTGCTGTTGCTGTTGATTGATCATATTGTTTGATTGCAATGAAGAGGCTGATTGATTATTGATTATCTATGTAGTTTATTGTTCAGGATACCACTTATGAGTTCTAATTAATCACAGACCGCAGAGCCCAGCCGCCACCAATTGAAAGAGGAGTGAAAGAAGATGATGAGATGATATACTGCCGCCGGTTTAGAATACCAGATATTGAGAGGATCTTCTCTTATTGCAATAAGGTCGTCAATTAATCGCAAGTGATATTTTTTTACATCGTAGTTTTCATGAAAGATAGTAATGAAAACTCTGTTTGGGAGGAAACATTGGGAGTCCTCCGGTGTAAATGGGAGATATTTGCATAATTAGTCAAAATAACACTTAGGTATTAATTTTGTAGTAACTTGACGGCACATATCTCCTTTAAAACACCGCCCGATTTATCACCCATATAGTCGATTTCTGTCTATTATTATCGTTATTAATATATACGACTTTAGGGGGGTAAAAGGATATAAGAAAAGTAGATTTTATATATTGTCATTAATTTTTTTGAGTTCAGATTTTGTCTTTTTGTACTTCAACTTTGACGCTTTGAGCAATTGTTTGGCGTTGTTTATCTTAAAGCGCTTGTATAAAGGGGGGAAAACCTTTAGTATCAATATTATACAATACAATACGATGAAACTAAAATCAATCTTTAAAAAGAAGACTAAGGAAACAAGTAATCCAATACCACAAGCTGCCAACTTGGGTATTAGTACACCATCACCACCTCCAGTTACACACCCTTCTGAACATCAGCAAGCATATACCAAAGGAGGAAGAGAGGATGATTCAATAGGTGAAACTGGTAACACAATAGTAACAGATGCAGCCATTAAAGATCATTCTCAACGTAGAGATAATAATAATAATGATGGGTATAGAAAAAGTAGAAAGGCATCAAATGCTTCATCAGATAATGATAGAAGGTATGAGAAGAAACCATCCTCATCTAGTGATGATCAAAAAAGAGAACGTAAGAAGGGTAATAGAGAGAAGGCATCAGAACGATCATCAACCAAGGATAGAGGTGATAGAGAGAGAAAGAAGGGTAGGGATAAAGGTAGTGAACGTAAGAGTGATAGAAAGAAGGGTAGAGAACGTGGTGGTGAGGAACGGAAGAGTCGTAAGAATAGTAAGTTTTGTGTGTTTTTGTTGTTGTTGTGCTATTTGGTATGTTGCAATTGTTTTTTTTTTGTTAGGTTTGCTGTTTAGTTTTGGTTGTTCTTCAGTTTTATGGGTTTGTTAGTATTGTTTGGATTTGCAATTCGTATGTGTTTGGTATTTATTTATTAATGGTTTTGGGAATTTGTTTGTTCCATTGGTAGACGTGTTTGAAATGAGGTTTGACGTATCTTGTGGATATAGAGGTTGGGCGTAACTAACAAAAACACTCTATACTAACCCTCTCAAACGACACTCAAATACAATACATATAGGATCATCCAATACAGACTTTGATCAATCAAATGATGATCTTGGTATGACCGAGCCACGTATGCCCGTAGTAGTCGGTGGACGACGTCGTGGTTCCGGCGTAGTTAAAACTGCCAAAGATATACCCCGTCGTGGTAGTCATGAGAAAGATCAATCCATAACAATTAATGATTTACAGCGGCAAGTGACGAGCAGTAAAGACCGCCCATCAAAACATGACTCGGCACCCATGGGATTACATCGTCGTACATCCTCCAAGAATGTAAAGCTAGGTGTTGGACATCAATCTGATTCATCCATAGCTGGTAACTTTATGGCAAACATTCATTCATCACCATTACAAGCTACCGCACACTATACAGCACCAGTCTATCCAAAAAGTTCTAAAGATGTTGAATTTATTGAAATCTCATTACAACGTAACTTTGTATTTGCCAATGCGTTAAGTGATGAGGAAACGAATCGTAAACGTGAAATGAAATTAATAGTTGATGCATTTGAATCATATACTGTAAGTGATGTGGGTAGTACAATCTTAAGTGCGGGTAGTGTTGGTGATTACTTTTATATATTAAAGGAGGGATGTGTGGAATATAAGAATCGGAATCAACGTGGTAATATTGAGGTGGTGGGTAAGGCGAAACGTCCTGGACAGAGTTTTGGTGAATTATGTTTATTATATGATTGCCCACCACCGGCTACATGTGTTAGTGGTCCATTATCAAGTGGTAATGTCAAATGTCATGATGGTAGTTCATGTATATTATGGAGATTACATAAATTGACATTCCGTCAAATTATGGCAATGCGTACTATGCGACGTGATGAACATTTACGTGATGCCATACGTAAGATATCGGAATTTAGTGGATTAGATGATGATTTTATCAATCGTATATCGAATGCAATGGATGTACGGACTGTGAAACGTGGTGAGGTAATTTATGAGGCTGGTGAAGATAATGCTGATGAGTTTTATGTCGTGGGGAGTGATGGTACGGTTAAGATTACACCCCAAAAGGGAAAGAGTGTTGTTATTGGTAGTGGCGAATCATTTGGTACCGAGTCTATTGGGAGTGGTGAAGGTATGGCGGTACGGAATGAAACTGCCAAGGCTGTTGAGCGTACGACATTGTTGGTCATGTCACGTGAACATCTTACACGGACAATTGGATCACTTAATGCTGCCGTACAACTATCGAATGATCGACGATTACTCAAGTCCATCCCTTTATTTAGAGATTCAGACTTTGAAGACTTTGAATATGAACTACTGGCGGCCTTAATCGAGAAGGTGAATTACAAGGGTGGTAAGGTAGTATACGAGGAGGAAGAGAGGGTAGAAGAACCATCATTAATGATTGTCCGGAATGGTATATTAGATCAATTTAGTGATCAATATCCCGATCGAGAGAAGGTATTAAAGGAGGGAGATATATTTGGTGAAGATTCATTACTTCCCGATAAGAATATGAAGTTTGGTGGTGCCAAGGGTGGGACCAAGTATCGTGAGGAGACTGTGGAGGTTGTGTCGGATGTCGTAGAGTGTGGAAAGTTGACATTGTCGGATATTGATTCCGTCGTACTTGATTTGCATAGACTGGGGTGTAAACGCCGTGTTAGTAAACGTGCACCCAACAAAGGAGGATTGCATTCATCATTATCCGAACCCCGTCCTGAATCATTAGATGAGTTAGAGTTTCATCAACTATTCGGTGCGGGTACTTTTGGACGTGTTTGGATTGTCAGTAAGCATGGTAGCAAGACGGCATATGCACTCAAGATCCAGAGTAAGCGAGAGTTACTTGATCAACGACAGGCTAGTTCGGCGTTACGTGAACGAGCTGTCATGGCAAGGCTGGACCACCCCTTCGTTTGTAAACTCATCAACTCCTTCCAAGATGAGGCATGCATTTACATGCTCCAATCATTAATCCAAGGTGGTGAACTATTGAACTTGATTCAAGGTGGTGAGATGCATGGCGGACTACCCGAGATTGCAACCAAGTTCTATGCCGCGGGGATATTGGAGGGTTTGACTTATATGCACCGAAGACATATTGTGTATAGAGATTTAAAACCGGAGAATGTATTGTTGGATGCCGACGGTTATCCGGTCATTATTGACTTTGGTTTTTGTAAGTGACGTTTGATGAACGATTGATTGTTTGGTTTGTACCCTGCCCATTGAACTCATCTCTTAATGTTATCCACTCCATCTATATAGCCAAAGTCATTACTGACAAAACATATACATTCTGTGGAACTCCACTCTACCTAGCACCAGAGATTGTGCTAAGTCGAGGTCATGATAGAGCCGTAGACTACTGGTCATTAGGTTGTCTCATCTTTGAAATGCTCTTCGGTGCCACACCTTTCTACGAACCAGGCATTGATCAGAAGGGACTCTTTAAAAACATTGTCCGTGGAAAGTGGAAGATAAACGATGACAAATTAAGTAGACATGCTCGTGATTTATTACATGGTATGCTACATAAACGTCCTACTGAACGATTGGGATGTCTAGCCGGTGGATATCGTGAGGTGAAGGACCATCCCTTCTTCCAGGAAGTTAACTTTAACAAACTTGTAAAGAAGCAAATTAAGGCACCTTGGGTACCATTCATTGAGAATAAGTTGGATATATCACACTTTGAAAACTTTGATGCAGATGATGAGGACTTTATTAAAGGAAAGAAGCCGTTATCATCAGATGAACAACTTATATTCCAAGACTTTTGAGTGGATGTTGTGTTGGGTGGTGATGTAAATGAAAGTCTTTGAGATTAATGGAAACTTTTGTTTGTGATTTGAACTCAATAACTCTATTGTAATTAAAAGTAATATCACTTCAATTAGCATCTGGTTAAAAGAATGCAGCACACCTTTATTAGATAGGCATAACACTGGAGACTTTACTTTTTCGTAGAAGATCTACTTACTTATCTTGATGGTATCTTGCCCCGTTTGATTGTTGTAACACTCGTTCCTATGCCCATCGATACCACCCAACAGTATTGACCCACTAGTCCTCTCTTCATGATACCGAGTTTTCTCCCATTCTTGTAAACAGATAATGTACCCTCATCTAAATCAAGAAGCATTCCTATTTCATCACCAGAGGCCACACTTTCCATTCCATCCCAGGCTTCCATGATAAAATCAGAACCACCACTCCAAGCACTTGAATGGCAACTTTTACTATATGTACCGTACATGCAACACTGAGCATCATCGTTATTGTTATTGTATTCAGTACTCGGAGAGAAATGTCGGTAGAACATCTCGTAAATAGGGACACTATTTGCATCTTGATTTGCCTGCCCTGGTCTCATCACCCCTATGAAAGCTCCATTATAGGCATTATCACATTCAAATATTGCATAATGCTTTCCTGCCCTCAGTATATTGTTGCTAAATGCAGTTCCCCAAGATGAGCCCCTAATTCCGCTATGCCTAACAATTGATTTGTCTCCACTATTTACATACTTAGCGTTGACAAGCTGGTCAAAAGTAAGGGGCCCTCTCATGAATCGAAGATAGTAATAATTTGCCAATGAATTCTCTCCATTATAATACGGCAGTGTAGCTAGCTCTTCTTCTGTTGCTATATACTGTATTACAATACGTGCACTCTTCTCGATTAGAGATTGATCATCATTATCAGATTTGCAAAACCTTGTACATGTAAGAGCTAAATTAAGCACGTCAATTGAGGGTAGATATGATATAATCTTAGGTAGTGTATCGGTATTGAATAATACTTCCTCTTGATTTGTACAACCCTCGACCTTTTGTCTCTTTGTAGGGTGATCCATCTTACATAGTATAATTTATAATTGCAATTGCAATGATTTAACAAACTACCAACAACAATCAAAAGATGAAAGCTCTGTAGTATCGAAAAAGAGTGTTTGATCGCTAAAATGAAAGTGCATTCCCACCATATCTTTCTTCACTCTTTCTTTTGCAAGAAGATAATCAATTCCCTAACCCAACACACAACACAAGCCATCACTCATCACCTTTTTGCAATAATACAATAAATTCAAACCAACAAACTCGTAGGTATCTACAAACCATCATGTCCGAAGATCTACCAATATGGGCAGGTAAGCACTGTAAAAGTAAAGAAGCAATACCAACAGATCCAAACGAATATATCTTCTTCCTATCCAAAGATGAAGTACCATACGGTTGTTTATCCAATGCATATCAAGAACCAAACGATGGTCATTACGATACAAATTCCAAATGGTGGCATCACTCACCACCGAAGAAATTTTGGTGTATCAATCAAGAACTGCATTATGAAAAGGCTTGGTTATTTGGTGATAGGATAACTGCCAAAAAGATATTAGATGAGAAAGATGATGCATCAAAGATTAAAGGATTAGGACGAGAAGTACAAGGATATCAAGATGATATATGGTGTGAAAAACGTTATGATATATGTTGCAAGGCATTATTGGGAAAGTTTACACAACATGAAGAATTAA
>Ga0214477_101383_pt1 | contig 11919 bp, 8 predicted proteins | sample M1_20Mar14CPVII9_FD_165058 | JGI IMG/M metagenome (GOLD analysis project Ga0214477, IMG submission 165058) | Marine eukaryotic communities from Monterey Bay, California, United States - M1_20Mar14CPVII9sort6BwellC16 | ecosystem: Environmental > Aquatic > Marine > Unclassified | place: USA...
TGGAGCGTGTCCAAGACTAATGGAACAAACATTTACAAATTATATTGCACATGAAATCACTGGTCACGGAGGGCATGGCATTAGTCTAGTTGAAAGGGGATTAACATACCAACAAGATGTTGTTAGTTTTGGTTTTAATGCCCTTAGTGCCGCCGATAAGGGTGATAGAGATACTCACCACGATGAAAAGATGGAGGGTTTTGGAACTGCTGTGGGGGAGAGATTCGACAAGTATATGGTTGCATCAATTAATGCCATCAACATCTTCTTTAGTGGAGAGTTATGTTATTCAGTTCATGGGGAGCCGATGCTTCTACTTTTGGGCACACCCAAAGCTGAACAATACATGTTTGACTCCGGGTTAATCGGTACAGACGGGCGTATTACACGACGCCTCAGCATTGTTGGACCAGCAATTCCCCATTCTCAACGGTGGTGGGATGATTTCATCAAGTCAAACTGTGGAGATGATGAGAAGGCTCAGATTTGTGCAATTATATGGAGATTCTATCTGCCACTTCTTCAACAACTTGGTATTGGCAAAGAAGAATCTATCACTACTGTTCGCACTCGAATAGCATTCAATTGGGGAGAGGATATGACTGAAGAAGAGATCAAGGCCAAGCAAGAGAGTAGAAAAGAGATGTACCAGCGAAAGAGTGATGCTTGGACTCTTTACAAGAACAACAAAGCAAATGCAGATCAAATCAAGTTTGTTGAGAGTACTGGCTTTGGTAAGATGATGCTGGGATGGAGGAAGTATAAGGAAGATCCTTTATCTGTTCCTCTTGATTTACAGCTTTATCTTGTGAAAAGTGGTTCGTGGAAGAGTCACAAGGCAAAGATTCTTTGTATGGGAGAAGAGGGTGCCGAACTAGCAGCTCATATTGCTTCCATTGAGGCAAGTGCAAATGCCGAAATGGAGAGGAGGAAGGCCGAGAAGGAGCGTATCGAGGCTGAGATGGAGAAGAAACGACTTGATAATATCAACAAGGAGTTGGAGTCTATTAAGAAGATTCCAGTTGAAAAGCGTACACCCATGCATACCATTCGGTACAATCTCTTACAAGCAACACTGAGTAAGGATCGCCGAGAACAAGTACGTTGGAGGGAGAAGCATACGAAGGAGAAAAAGCGATTAGCAGCTGTGAAGGCTGCTACTAAGCGGGAAGAGATTGATAGCAAAATCAAGTCTTTGTCCACTATCAATCGTACCAAGGAAGAGGAGTTTCAGTTCAACCTCTTGAATGCACAACTCCGAGGTGATAAGAAGAAAGTGAAACGTCTCAAGGAACAGGAAATCAATGACTGGTATGAACAAAGCTATAAACCAAAGCAACAACAACAACTACAGCAACAGCAACTAATACAACAACAACAACAACAACTAGTATATCAACAGAATTTGCTTCAGTATGAAGAGCAACAATTGAACCTGTCTATAGAACAACAACATCGTAATATACATAAAGAAGAGCAACATTTAAATATGAAAGAAGAACAACGGTCGAGATTACTTCATTCACAACAGCAGTTACATTATCAAAAAGAGAGACTTCTTCAGATACAGCAGCAAAAGCAACAGAATATGGCGATATTCATGCAACTACAATCGCAGCAGCAGCAGTATCTAACACAAACAACTCTGGCTTCTAGTCAAGCAAAAAAGCCGAAGCCAAAACAAAAGAAACCGTTCAACTATAGCAAAGTGATGGCAGTATTACCCGATCAACTCAATCAAACTACTGCACGTGAATTTGTGGAGAAGGCTGATGAGATGTTTGAAGAGGGGGCAACAACTGATGAAAAGGCTAAGCGCTGGGCTCACTTCAAAACAAAGCTCAATCCACAACAATTGAACCTCATCGAAGAAGCTAGAACTCTCCTAATAAGAAAAAGAAGGACGCACAGATGATCTGTCTTTGCTGCAAAGGAGTGTACCCTACCTAACATAATTAAGAAAAAGGAGAGAGAAACCCTCTGGATAATAGAAAGAGGCCCCATTAAGAGAGAAACCCATTGCAATACATGTTCTAATAGGTTGTATTTATACACATATAAAAGTTCATAATCCTAATAGAAACAGCCTTAATTGAAATTGTAATATGCGAGGAAAATATTATTTGACTAGAAGTGAGATAGCAGATAAAGTTCAAGAAAGGGTGCAAGAGGAGAGTACATAATTAAGTAGTTATAGTTATTGAGGATTACCTCTATCGTCTCGATCACTCAAGTCCATAGCTAACTCACTTTCAGATATGCTACCAAGTGAATCAGACGGTCTCTTTCTATCTGAATGTAAAGCAAGAGACAAATATTCTATCGTTCTAGCCATAGTTTGTTGTGATGACATCATTTCTTCCAGCATAGCCTCCATTTCATTTACTCTTGTCCGAACCCGCTCTTCTTTTGACATTACCTCTTGGTTATCACCACCATTTACATCCCCCATCTGTGGAGAATCTTCCACTATCTCCCCATTCTGATCAATCTCTATACCTTGATTGGCATAATCTTCTTCTTCTACATATGAACCGTGTAACTTTTCAACCATTGCCTCCTCTGCTGTTCTCAAAATTTGAAGAGCATCGCAAATGACTGCGATAAGTAAATTCACTACGACGAATGCTGACATGACAATGAAGGTGATAAAGATTGCCCATGCCCAGTATTGTACTGATACAACCTCATCTGCAATTCCCGACCATTCATCCTAAGAGTTTGTGTTTCAGAGTTGATTAGGTAGAGATTGAGTGTTGAGAAACATATAGTGCACACATGTGTCATGTATGATGTCATGAAACAAAACAACATATATAGATACTCACCATACATAATATTTGAAACAATGTAAACAGCGTATAATCCATCCTACCAAAGTAATCCTGACTAGTATACCCCTCTGAATAATAATCTTTAAATAACTGTGTGAACATTACAGCATAGATATAAAATATCAACAATAGTAACGTAAAGATGGCAGTAATAGCAGGGACGATACTAAACAACGCAACCACCACATTCCGTAATATTGATACACGTGTGACAAATCTAAGAGCACGAAATACACGCAATGCCTTCAATTCATCAATTTCAATAGATATCCAACTAATAGTAACAATAATCAAATCAAATACCAACCACCCATCCTTAATAAACTTTGTAAACCCATTGAATGTAAATTGTAATATACTTTCAAGTGTAAAGATAACCAATACTACCATATCAATTGTTTCAAATGTTGATACTAGTGATGGTGAGTTTTTAACTTCTGGGAAGGTGGCTACGCCATACATTATTGAATTGATGGCTATTAGTAATAATATGAATAATGAAAACCGTTCATCGTCAACTATTGCTCCACATTTTGTTCGTATATATTGAAGTAGTGATGGTGGCTGTTCATAATCTTGAGATGATTGATATTGGTATTGATAATTGTCATCATCATTAGATCGTCCACTGTTATCATTATCACCAAATGAATGTAACTTTGATGGTTGTCTAGTCATACTGCCTTTGATAATAGAGGTAGGTATTGCTTGATTATCAAAGAAACTATCATCTGAGGTATTATTATTACTTGCCCTATTATTCTGACTTTGATTATGTAGACTTTTGCTACTGGTACGGGAATATGCTGCTGCACTTGCTATCGGCATGATGGTGATATAGTTTGTGTATTTATGCTTACGCTTTTGGTGTTTGATGAGTTGTTTTGTTGTTAACTCAAAAGGTGCAGCGTAATAATTTGTGTATGTGTAGGTACGCTTTTAGTGTTTGAAGTGTAATATTGTTATTGTTACTCAAAAAGTTGCAGCCACTTTTTGGATAAATTGCAAATCGTTACTGCCCAAAGCCTAATAAATGATTAAATAATCCCTTAACGCCGAATCAATATTTGCAAGGGTATGTATTATACTATGCCTCCTCTTCTGTTAATACTGCACAAAGTTTTAGGTAGGAAGTACGAGGTGAATGAGTAACTCTGTGGGTCGTACGTGGGCTGACTATTTTAGCCTGTCGATTGCGACACGAAAATTATGAGAGTGTATTTAGCTAATGTGATATTGTGGAGAAGAAGGATATAGGCAAGTGAAGTAGTATTATAAACAACACAAATAGGTGATAGACATCATGGCAATCTATCGACCCCCAGTGACTGAAGATGGCGCTGAACAAACGAATGCACAACAAGTGCATCAAACTTCTTCAACAATGTCACAACCACAAGATAATAGTACAGCAATAAAAAGTAGTAGATTATTAGCACCCACAAGACGATCATCAAGTATGCAATCATTAGTAGAATTTGCATCATCGGTTAATGAAAATAGATACATACAATACTTAAACAAATGTAGAATAGTATGTGGTGATATTGTTAATCATCCTAAGGTTACAATTTTCATTATTATACTAATTGTAGTAAATGCTATAATGATGGGTATTGCTACATTTGACTTTGTATCGGACAATCCAAAAGTTGAACAGGCATTTGAAAAGACAGATTTAGCATTCCTAATTATATTTACAATTGAACTTGGTATGCAGTTCATCTATCGAGGGTATACTTTGTTTATGGATGGATGGCTTGTATTTGATTTAGTTATTGTGGTCTTATCATGGTCATTTGCTTCATTACAAATCATACGTGCCTTCCGTATCTTCCGAGCATTACGTATTATTACAAGGATTGAAACTATGAGGAATTTAGTTGCCGCGTTATTTGACATCATGCCAAGACTTGGAGCGATTACTGCATTACTATTACTTATATTTTACATCTTTGCAGTATTATTTACACAATTGTTTGGAGAGTTGGAGTTGTCGGGTGAATACTTTAGTAGATTGGATTATTCACTATTAACATTATTCGTTATGATGACAATGGAATGGGCTGATGTGGCACGAGAGTGTATGGCACAGATTTGGTGGGCATGGGCTCCGTTTGTGGCATTTATTATGATTACTGGTTTCATTGTATTCAATCTCATCATTGCCGTCGTTTGTGATGCAGTTGCTGTTATTGAAAATAAGGAAGACTTGGAACCAGACTTCTTCTCGGGTATGTTGGGTAGTAAAGAGATGGAGGAGGAGAATTCATTGGAATATCCGGCTAATAGTCAACCAGCAAGTGAAGAAGAAATGGTCGAAAATTTGGCCGATCGGATAGCTGCTGTTCTCAATAGTCAAAAGGAGATGTTGGCAACATTAGAATCTCTAACTAAAGATTCACTTGTCCCGACAACTCAGTCAAGTAATAATTATTGAGGACAGTGGCTTGACGTTCAAACCCCGGTCATTCAAATAGAAAGGGGTAAGCTAGTTTTAATGTATAGATGAACTTAGGACATATATATTATTTGCTTTATGCTACCTTCTCTTTCTGTTTCTTCTTTCCTGACATGGCAATGAGCATGGGAGAAGTTAAAATCAATACTGGCTCGACTGTCCAGGCAAAGTCTCCAACGGCGTTGCCTAACCAATCGGCGTCAGCGTTTGGCAAGTAACCTAACATAGCCCTAATATACTCTGGTTGGGATGCCTGGTCTTCATAGTAGAAGACAATAATACACACCAAATAACCATAGAATGCAAATGTATTTAAGATCAAATAGACATATTCACGAAAGCCCTCAAACAATGTTATCCTCGATTGCTCTCGGATCCTATCAAGGGTATCTTGATCAACATTATGAGTGAATGCAACAAGTTTAGATGCCACTGCCTCTTCTTCCTTTGTCATCATCTTCTCCTCTGCGCCGCCGGCACTAGTACCATCAGCCCAAAACGGACTCCATCCGTCAACAAGCCAACTATACTGCTCTACAGTAATATCACTATCCAATGAAAGTTTATTCTTCGATGCTTCAATAGTTGAAGCGTAGTTACTCATTTGATATGATTTACGAACAGTAGCTCCTGCATCCTTGACCATGTAATATAGGAATACAATAAGGTTAATTTCCGCCACTGTTAATGCATGAATCAAACCAATCACTCCGCCAATCCAATTCGTATTTGTAATATGGAATGAGTTTGCAGTCAACCAAATGAAGGATAATCCTAACATGAAAAGATTTGTCCCGACAAAGAAGGAGCGAGTAGCAGCATCACTTTCATCAACTAAACTCTTTTCGACAAGTTTCTTTGCCAGTGCTTCACTCTTTTCATCAGAATTCTTCTTATCATCGTGTTCTTCCAACCTTTGTATCAATATGGCCTTTAAACCAGATACAGGAAGATTTCTATTCTTCAATTCATCTTTAAGTTCCGCGACAGTCATATCATTCCACTGATTAGTTGTAGAGCTCTTTGATGATGATGTACCTCCATTTCTTAAATTTATCAATCTAGAAATTAACTGTAGCTTATTAATACCTGATTTAGTAATCATTTTATACCCAGCTAATGTTAGAGATACCAATGCATAGAATTGAGTAATAGCAATGAGTATCTCAAGAGGTGTTGTTTGATCGAGAGGTGGTGGAAAGGTATAATAGATTGCTGGAAGATGCGCGTTTCGCGGTTTTACAAAGATGAAGAGAGATGTTAGTAACGCTGTTAGTATTGTTATTGCAAAGACAATCAAATATAAAGGCAGACTAAGTTCAAATGAAGTAGCCAAATCATCGAGACCTCATGATCAACACACTAATTCACAAGATGAAACAATAGATACTAACGCGGACTTTCCAGTAATCTTTGGGTCATATAGGAAGGTATCACCCAAGAAATTAAAGTTCTTTACAGTACACATCCCATTACGGATGAATTGGACGTATGCATCCATCATTGTTAATTAGTGCGTAATAAAAGTTTTGGATCAACTATCGTAGGTAGTATCAATAATAATACGGGGACTAGGGTAGTACAAGTTTGATCTATCTATTCCGCGTCACAATCAAGCTGAAGCCGAAATAGGCAGGAAGAAACTTTAAGCAAATAAATAATTTTATGAGAGTTGGTAGGAGGTACCATATCGTATCCTTTTGATTGACGATTTATTGACTCATAATTCATAATATTATTGCACTCGCCGCTGTATCATATCACATTAGAGAGAGGTAAAGTCAAAGCGGAATCTCTATAAAGAGTTGGCTAGCTTTATTGATTGTTGGCTGAATGAATATTTCCTCATAATATAAAAAAGATACACTACAATATCATTTTGGTGATGACAAAGATATATTATTGCAAAAGTATGGTTATTATGATAGCAGCCATCCGCTCATGTCGTGGTGGTAGTATTTCTTCAACCTTCCTTGTCAATACTACCGGTGCTTCTTTTGTTGCCAATACTGCATTACGGCAGAGACATCGAGGATACTCTAGTTGGATAAATGTTAAGACCCAAGTTCCATTGCATAGACGAAGAGAAGTTTCATTGCCAGTGCATTCAGCTGTAATGTCCTCTTCTCCTGCTTTTGCTTCTGCTGTTGAGAACAAACAAGTTGTATCTAAGCCACTTATTGTGTGCGGTCCCAGCGGCGTGGGAAAAGGCACAATCATAAATAGATTCATGGAAGAACAGAAATTAGATCAGTCTTTGTCTGGTATACCCAAATTTGTATTCAGTGTGTCACATACAACAAGACAACCCCGGGAAGGTGAAGTGGAAGGAGTACATTATCACTTTACAACAGTTGATCAAATGCAAAAAGAGATTGATGATGGCAAGTTCATTGAACATGCAGAAGTTCATGGTAATCTATATGGCTCTTCTTTCAAGTCAATAGATATGATAGGGAGTAACCAACAATGTTTACTTGATATTGATGTAGAAGGAGTTCGAAGTATCAAAGAATACCAATCTAAACAACAGACGGATGACAATACAATGCCAATACTTGATCCACAGTTCATCTTCATTGCTCCCCCTTCTATCGAAGTTTTAAAAGAACGATTAATAGGTAGAGGAACTGAAACAAAAGAGACGCTTGAAAGGAGATTCAATAATGCAAAGGCTGAATTAGAGTATGGATTAAAGGAGGGTAACTTTAATGCAATAGTAGTGAATGACGACTTAGAGCAAGCATGTGAAGACTTTGAACTCGCTGTGAGAGAGATGTATGAAGGGACAGTACATGTGTAGATAGGTGTAGTAAAAACTCTTAAACACAAAGAACTTTTAAGGTTACACACTCTATGTTTCTGTCACTTTTCAAGCTATACAGGGTTTGCTCATCGGCAGAGCACGCCCGCTTCCATCATTACACACATATATATTATAACACAATCATTTATTCACTCTTCTAGAGAGACCAGCACTTTCATTAACACTAGGTGCCGATGACAAAACATCAAGAAACCTCTAAACATGCGAGATCCTCTTCCCTTTAAACTAGTTGTTGTCGAGGTTCAGGGTCACTCGAAGTCTTTGACTTTGATTTGGACCTACTTCTACTCTTGCTTTGGCTCCTACTTCTTTTACTTGATTTGCTTGATTGTGATTTTCCAGATGTACTCTTATCATCTTGATCGCCACCACCTGCTTCCTTCCTCGTTCGACTCTTACTACGTGAACGACTCTTTGATCGGCTTCTACGGCTACTCTTACTCTTGTCATCGCCACCGCCTCCCAACATGGCCTCTTCTAAGTCTTTATTTCCTCCTTTAACCTTTCGCCTCTTTTTCTTCTTCTTGCCCTTTCTTCTCCTGGCATCTCTCATTAAGAATGCCATGTATGATTCGCCCTTCCTCCTCCTCTTTCGTGCTCGAGCCAGGAATATCGAAACGGCCAAAGTTACAGACATGAATACTAGAAGGAACAATGTGAATTGACCAACAGCACCAAGAGAATCCCAAACAACAGCCGATGCCTTGGGTCTAGTTCGTTTACGGAAACATCTATCCAAATGAAAGTTATGTGGTTCATCGCATCCTCCTTGCCAAGTAGGGGCAGGAGATGTCGTCGGGGGTAAGGTGCTCTCACCATACTCTACCCATGAGCCACCCAAGTCTGGTTTGAAGACATTGAAGAGATCATACCGGTTCAAGAAAAGACCAAGACAGCCACCCGATGGACAAAAGTTACTCGTACCCACAGCAACGCCTGACGGGTACATACTCCTCCAATAATCAACATAATTGTTGCACCTGTCAAGAAATGCAGCAGCTGTATCCTCACTAGCGAAACGGGGAGCATAGGCTAAAGTCATTTGAGGACAAAAGCCACCAGTTCCTGCCCCTTCTGGTCCACATCCATACTTGGCTCGATCGCCAGCAGCATGCATAGCACAGTTTGTGTAAACATTCTGAGTATTGTACGGAGTGTCATAATTCCATGCAATACCCATTTCTGCACAAAGAGCATCATATAAATATCCCAAGGCAGACGAGGGGTCCATTTCAAATTGAAGCTTAGCCGCGCCATCATCATCAATGAAACAAAATGCAGGCTTGATGTATAATGTACCAAAGTCCAAATTTTTAGCAACTTTGATTTGATTGGCGAGAGACATACCTCCCTGTGAATTAGGTTAATTAGAAGACGAGGGAAAGCGAGTCAGATTAGTTGTATCACAAAAGAATGTAAATGGTGCACACTCCCCCACTACTCCTTAGCAATTTACCATATCTTCATTTGTGGTACCAGTATAAAAGATAGGAATATGTGCCGTATCTTTATCCGCAATCGATCCAGCGCCATTTCCAATCTCTTCCCCAACCAGCCAACCATGATTAGTCCCAAAACTAGTAATGTAAGTATAGTTCCTATCAATGATATACTCAAAGTCAAACTGATCCTGGAATGTATTGGAACTCTGCATCAGGGAGTCTGACTTTCGTGAGAGTGGGATGCCAAAGAAGGTCTCGCCCTCTTGTTGACAGTTTGGTGGCAAATCCCAACCATCTGTCATGTCATGCTTGGCATTTGTAGCCTTCCATGCGTATGGATTGTGTTCCCATTCATTATCTCCGTCGCCGGAACCAGAGTAATCAAATCCAATCGAGGTAGTGCTCGAATAATATCCGGATGTGTCGCTTGACATGTATAGTGTGGAATAGTAACTCTCATCAGATGACAAGTCACGGTTTGGTCTGAATGCCTTGGTAATGTTAGCACGATCGAAGAAGAAGTATAAATTACCATATCCGACATATTGCTTATTCCCTCGACTGCCCGCTGGGAAACTAGCATATCCCGAGGAGCCAATCGGTACACCATTGGGATACATGGCCTGCCAAACTGCCACTTCAAGGTTGGCATTATACATATATTGTTCTTGATGCCATGAACTCTTGAATTTAAGACCCCTAGACATGGAAACGTGAGGGTCGGTGTCATCATCATCCATACATGCTCCACTATTCACGGAATACATTGCTGAAAATAGTTGGTCTAGAAATTGTTCATAAGACGAATACGAGTCATCATTATCATACGTATCAACAATGGAAACAACTAGGGTAATATCCCCTGAAGGTGTGTCGCCACCGTCATCACCTGAATGACCGCCACCACCACCCTTTAAATACTCGGGGAAGATAGAAAAGGGGGCAAATGAAACAGAACTCATTGCCTCATATACGGTTTCTATACTTGTTCCACTGTGGATATAGACGATCAGTAAAGGTTGTGGTCAGTTTTTAAGTTACCGGGATAGGTGCACCTTTATGAAAGTTATTTACTACAACAAAACACAATACTCACCCCTTGGATGTATCCAAACTACCAATACGAAGAAGTTCTGTATGTGATGAATCAACATAACTATTTATACAGAAGAAAAGGTTGAAATCAGGTATGGTTAGAATATATAATGCAAGATGGTGCACAATATAAAACATACACAACATAAAAGATTAAAACTCACGGCATCTTTCCTGAATAATCAAAACTCTTATACCCCCCACCAACTAACCAACCATCCTCATCCATACTCATTACATAGTCATAATTCCTATCAATAATATTTTCCATTGGGAATTGATCACATAATTGATAACTATACGGATTACCACTGGCGGTATTAACACTAAATGAAACACCAATGAAGGATAAACCTTCTTGTTCACAACTTTCATCACCAGAGTCATGTGAGGGTGTTTCACCTGACTCACAATCTTCACCGTAGAGAGAACACATGTCCGCGGCTGCATAGGATTGATATGTGTAACAACATCCTGTTAGTTGGGATGATAATCTACGTGAGAAATGTTCTGGTTGATCATATATTTTAACATCTCCATTATTTGTTTGTTGTACATCTTGTATGTTATTTAATCCACTACCACCACGTAACTTTTGTTGTTCAGATGATTGAGGATTACTCTTTAATACCCGTTTATTATTATTATTATTGCTCTGAGTTGCTCGCCTTTTCTCTTGTGATACCGTTGGTGTATTATTATCAACTTGTTCATCATCAGCGCCACCAGTATAGGCTAAACTCGCTCTACCTCTATATGCACCACCTTCAATTGCTAGGTTATTATAATCACGATTACCACCTCTTGCTTTAACAACACGTGATCTATCAGCTAACCGCGCATGTACTACTGATATCAAATTATTAACATTGTTATTTGGTGTAGCAAACAGCAGTGCTGTCGCAAGTATTGATATACCTCTCATTTTATGTATTTATTTTCAAAGTATAACACACCACCGCCTCCTAATAACTGACTACTTTCACCATCAATAATACATATTGATATAAAAGCGTCTCTCTAAATAAAGGCTTACTATTAACCAATTACGTCAAACGGTCTATGAGGTCGAGGAAGTTTTCGCGTGTAAATCAAATTGAAAGAAAGAGTAACTTCCCGCCACTACCTTGTTGGCTCTATTTTCCTGCCAGTGCTTGTCAAAGCCATCCCATGTATAGGTAAGGACTTGGGAATGTGTACTGTAGCATATGCATCACTCATGGTGGAGTTATGACAAGACGGCTACACCTCGAACACAAG
>Ga0214477_101391_pt1 | contig 11813 bp, 12 predicted proteins | sample M1_20Mar14CPVII9_FD_165058 | JGI IMG/M metagenome (GOLD analysis project Ga0214477, IMG submission 165058) | Marine eukaryotic communities from Monterey Bay, California, United States - M1_20Mar14CPVII9sort6BwellC16 | ecosystem: Environmental > Aquatic > Marine > Unclassified | place: USA...
ACGGGGCTCAGTTTATATCAATTCAGTGCACATCTTATGCACCAAACCAACTCAACTTTCTCAAAAACTAAAATTTCCAACTCACCTTTTACCAAATGTTCCTACTAACAAAACCAAACAACACTATTAGACGATATGCTCTCTAATTGCAACAGGCTTCTTCACTTTATGATGGCAATTCTCAATAGTAGCACAACAACAAAGCCGCCCTAAAGTAAACTTGCCCTCATTTAGTAGTTGACAACCTTCCCGCTGAATGGCGATGGAACGGCTAATTAGTCTGTAACAATTTGATCTGTACTTCACGGGATTTTGTAACAATGTTACACCTTGATAGTACAGCATCATTCCGTATCACGATATCTTTGCGTGTACTGTACTAACCAATGACGAAGCCAATGTGATAATTTTGTAGCAATATAATATATCACAAAGCGAGGCCAACAATACACTACACTACACTTAAACAATGGCACCATTTACATTCCCATCACGCTCCTCATCCGATAGTTTATCACCAATTCTAATCTCAACAAGTTTAACAATCGGCACTTCAATCCTTGTGCAGCTATTAACACCAGCTGATCCATATGGTAAAAGTTTACGTTTTTTAAAACAGTTAAGGGGACAGGTAAGATCTGTTTGTGTGTGTGTATGTGTATGAGTGTGTGTTGTTATGGGGTTGTGTAGGATGGGCCGGAGGTATTTGTGAGTTGGAAATTTTAGTTTTTGAGAAAGTTGAGTTGGTTTGGTGCATAAGATGTGCACTGAATTGATATAAACTGAGCCCCGTCTCGAACGACTGTTGAAGAGAGAGAGTATAGGTGTAAGAGAGATATGATATCACATTGCAAAAAATACGCGGCAGTGCTTATAGCGGTGGCCGAACCTGATAAGAAAATGCAGTAAGAAAATATTTATATCAATCTGCGGTTCAACCACACACAAATATATAACTATATGGCCAGGGGGCAGGCACGGAAACTAGTTAATCTATGTTTTATTGTTTGTGTATTGTTGGAGTAGTTTGTGTCAGTTCATCAGTTTTGCCGGTCGGGTGTGGATATTGAGAATGAATGTAGAATGTAGACTTTTTGTGCACAAGATGTGTCCATTTTCATTTTTGTTGCAATGAGAATATAAAACTGTTTGTTGCTGCAACTAAACCAACTGCATATCAAAATCTTCACACTCTTATACACAAACCTACAAAACTATAAGGAACGTAATAACAATCTAACATCAGCATCCGATGTCAAATCATCAGTATCCGAATATGAACGTCTACATCTAACCTCAACAACAACAGCTGAACGTAATTCCAATTATACAAACTTAGTCAATTCATACTATGATTTAGCTACCTTATTCTATGAATGGGGATGGGGTGCATCTTTTCACTTTTCAAATCGTCATTCCTATGAAAGTTTTGATGAAGCTACGCGACGTCATGAATTTTACTTAGCTAGTAAATTGAATTTAAGTGGTGCTTTGAGTGGTTTGAAGAAGAAACTTGGTAGTGGAGCTGCAATGAATGGCAATGGTGTTAAGCATAGTGAAGATGAAGAAGTTCGAGAGGGTAGCACGCCCTCCATGGCAAATGTAAAAGTATTAGATGTCGGATGTGGTATTGGTGGACCGATGCGTAATATATGCAAATTTACGGGGGCCGATGTTACTGGCCTTACATTGAATCAATATCAGGTAGACCGGGGTAATGAATTATGTGTTGCTGATGCACATTTTAAGAATACTAAGGAGTGTGATAGTGGATTGTCAGATGTACGATGTCGTTCTGTCCAAGGTGATTTCATGAAACAACCATTTGAGAATTCATCGTTTGATGCTGCGTATGCTATCGAGGCTACATGTCATGCTCCCGATCGTGTGGGATGTTATTCCGAGATTTACCGTGTACTCAAGCCTGGTGCCATCTTTGCATGTTATGAATGGTGCTTAACTGACAAGTATGACCCGTCGAATCCGGAACATGTCTTGATTAAGAAACAGATTGAGGAGGGTGATGGATTACCGGATATTGCATCGACACATCATTGCTTGACTGCATTGAAGAAAGCTGGGTTTGAGATATTGGAAGAACGTGATTTGGTGAATGATGAGTATGGAGGGTGGCAGGATCCAGCCACTGGGGAGTATTCGACTAGTAAGGAGGCTCGTAAGCATTACCGTGGTGGCAAGCCTTGGTAAGTCGGGATATGTTTGTCTGTCTAGTGTACTGAACTCGTAGTCTCACCATATCATCATCTCGTCCTCTATACATATAACAACAACAGGATGCTACCACTAATGCCATCATGGAATCCATTCACACAACGATTCCAATTCAATTGGTTTGGTCTACGTCTGACTAAGTATTCACTTAAGGTTATGGAATTCCTCCGATTGGCACCCGCCGGTACATCTCGGACACAGATCTTACTTCAAAGTGGAGGTATGGGATTGGCACGAGGTGGAGAGTTGGGTATCTTCACGCCCATGTATTTGATGGTTGGACGAGTTCCCTTGGAGTGAATAGAATGATGACGTTGGTTTATATAGAGTCGTTGGTAGGTGAGGAAGGTTGGTGTTAAGTGTGCGGTCTTTTCTGTAGTTAGTTTAACTTAATTTGATACAATATATACAGATACCAGCATGTCATAAAGTTAGTTAGCAATAACATACCGCACAAATGACAACTAAGTAAATAAGCAGTTAAAAGAGTACTAAGTCCAAGTCATAGTGTATAAGATGTACTATATTTACATCTCTAAAGTAAACCCAATCATGGCAAGAAATCCGAGCTAATCAGATTCTATGCTCACATGCTGATCTATATAAGAATAACAGATCATATGGGTGTGGCTCTCCAAATCGAGCCTGATAATAATAACATACATAATCATTTTTACAGAATCTTTCAATTCCAAAACCAATCCAATCCCCTGCCGTAGAGTCGTTGGTAAAGCAAATGTATTACTCCTTTAGCCGCGGGCGACATCTAAAAGAGAGTGGGCAGTTTCTGCCATCTTTGCCTTCAACTCGTCATTCTCACTTTTCAAGTGTGCCACCGTGGTTAGAGCAGCCGCCAACTCCGCCTCCAATCTTGTAATTCGAGCAGCCGACAATTGCACCTCCAGTGAGAATTTGCCACTAGTGATGGAAGAAGACTTTGTACCTGCTTTATTAGAAACAGACAGTGCGGCCTCATCCGAAGAATTACCCCGTCGCTTCTTCTTGGGACGCTCCTTTTCTTCCGCAGCTTCTTCCTTCTCCATCTTGTTCTTCAAATTCTCTTTTTCGACATCTTTACTACCACGTTTGTCAAAGGATGTAGCTGTTGTGGCATCCGATATATCTGCTGCATCGATAGTGCCAATAAAAGTAGTCTCGTTGGAAGTGTTTGATTCCTTGCTGGCAGTAGATGGTGAATGATACCCTGACATCTTTTCTAATTCGGTTGATTTAAACCCTGATATAGATTTCATTTATTATTCAGCATGGTTGATATTCATTTAAAATCCACCACACACGGCCACGACAAATAAATATCTTCTCTATCTTGTGTCTAAAATCTATATGATATATAACTCACCTTATGTAACGATTGTTTCTACTCCCCACAAGCTAGCTAAACAACAACCAATCTAATCAATCTATATCTAATATTGATTTAATGTTTAATTGAATCAAGGTACGATATACAATATTGAAGAGTGTGAGAGATAGATATATGACATGAGTATTAGATTATGTGTTGAACAATATATGCATAATCATATGAGACAAAGACACCCCACCGCGTACGGCAAATAAACATATAAATAAAAAAAGAACTTACAATTTCTAACAGTATCAATTGATCAAACAACAATAATTAGTGGTTGTAGAGGTAAAATAGAGAGAAGAGAGGGTTAGACTTTATTGTCAATATCGTGAGATGTGTAAATCGTGCATAAGATGTGTACAAAGCTCCTCTCAATACTCAATAACTACGACGATAAAAGCACCAACAACAACTGATAATACTCACCTTACTACTACTACAATGAATGATTGTGGTAGAACCAAAGATTGGACGGCAACTTGAAAGTTATAGATTGATCTGTTATGTGTTGATTGATTTGAGTTTTTGAGCAAAATCACGTGTGACGGATTTATACGGTTAATCACGGGGTCAATGCGTGAATGTGACAAATGATGGAATTCAAAATGAACTGATAGGAATTACACAGCTCTATTCCTGAGGCTAAGACAATCCAAGTAGCATGGCAAAGAGGCGGTGGATTAGTCGGTTGTATCTAGAGTGGTGGTATTTGTGTATTCTTCTCAATACCGAAATTTATTCAATTGGTGGTGTTACATGCCTACTTCTACGGAGGGGAAGCAGTTAGTCCATGAAACTTTGTTGAGAGTTGTTGTGATTGGTTCTCTCTTCATGTGTACTGTGTGGTGTTAATACTGTTGAATTGCAGCTATTATATATACTGAAGAAGGGATGTGTCAAAATGATTAGATGATTGGCTATCCTTATCTCTTAGCCTATCTAACTTCCCCTTCTTGGTTCACTTCCGCCCACCCACTCGACACCTATTAATATACAATCCACTCTACTCCTCCTCTAGAATCCAAACTTCCCTTAATACCTCAACATGTAAGAATGACGACGGATCCAGTTATAATCCGGAAGTTCATGAATACCACCAATTGCTGCCAAGGCATGATCCTGATCATTAATTACCTCATTTGCCGCTGCCTTAATATCATCGATAGTTAATGCATCTACCCTCTCCATCATTTCAACCAATGGCATGACACGTCCAATAGTTTGAATCTGCTTTGCCATTTCTTCACCCACGACAATATCCCCATCATATGCTGATAGGATTTGTGTCTTGAGTGCCACCTTGGATCTTGCAAATTCCTCGTCACTAATCCCATGAGCTAATCGGACCATGTTGGGCATGACATACCACAATAGATCATCAAGCTTGTTATCAGGAGCAGTGGCAACAATACCAAACAAGCCAGCATCCGAATAGTTTAGATTAAATGCTGAGATGGAAGAGGCTAGTTCATGATCGGCAACCTCTTGACACATCGCGGCGGCAACATTCTTCCCAAGTCCGGAGTTGACGGTGAATGAACCCAAAACGGTTGCCATTAGTGCTAATGGTAGGGCCTTGGGATCAGTGTAAGAGGCACCCTCGAATCCAATGGCAACAGTGGCGGTACTATGAGAATCATATCGGATTCTGTGTGTGTGTGGAAGAAAAAGTTTAAGGAATGAGAAATACGGAGGAAGTTAGTTGGATGATGTGGAATGAATTAACCGGTCGGAACACAAGTCCTTCCGTGCTCCCCTTTGATAATACCATCCCCGTTCAACTTATCCGCCTTAATCCTCATTCTTAACAACACACAATAACAAACAACAATTACACGCACCTTACATCACTACCAAGGAAATTCGAGGCATCACTAGCATTAACAACATCTTTACCACTACTCCCGACATTACTTAATCCACCCAAAACAGCATTCGTTTCCTCAACTAACTTATCATGCACTCCTGCACCAGTACCAACCACTACAACATCACTACCCTTAACTCCCTTCACAACATTAGTTACATCCTCGGTTGTTAGGGATGCAATTGATTCAGCACTACCTTCTAATAAACTACCTAATGAGTTACCATTGGGTGATGTTTGATACGCAGTTGAATGTAATTGATCTAACATTTGATCAGTATACGATGAATCCTTTACTTTTTTGGTTAATTTTGATTTTAATGTATCAAGTTGTGTTGATGATAAATCAGTTGTTAATGATGTTAATGATGGGAAGGAGATTGATTCACGACCGACGGTGCCACCGTTGAGAGATGCAAGTATGGCGGACTCGCCACCTACTTTATCATATCGAGATCCTACGGAGGATAATCGTGTGGTGGTATAGGTCGATCCACTTCCTCTGTTATTGTGTGTGATAATAATTATGGGTTGTTGGTTAATTGTTATGGTGGTCAGAGGTTACGGCGGCGGAAAGAAGATTGGTTAGACAAAATGGTATTATATGCAGCATTAATAAGATATCGATTTTTATGCTCCCCAACACCCAATCAACCAATCAATAAACAACACCACCAATATCAAGAGACAAAGGAAATTGCAAACACTTTTATCTAATCCCCTCCCAAGCCCTAGCATAGCCCGAACCTCCGTACCACCTCGAAACCTCAATATCACATCTAAATATTGGGCTATCAATCCTATATTGCAATAATCCTCAAACTTACATTTGCAAACCACTACATTAAATTCCATCTTCCCAACGCCCACCAAAATCTCACAACTAATATACCTAAACTAAAAAGCCTATAAACCCGATATACCACCTTAACACCACCCCCATAAATCCACTCTAACCAGCCATTAAATCAATATAAAACATATACAACATAACTTACTCAGCATTAAACAAACTAGCAACTACAACACCATTATCTAATTTAGTAATTTGTGGTGTGGGTGCTTCAGTGATGTAGGTTGGTATATCATCTGTTATTGTTGTTGCTGCTACTGATGATAATGCTCTTCGTGTTGATGAAGAGGCTGCTGCTGTGGAGGTTAGACGTAGGGATAGCATGTTGTTTGTGTTATTCAAGTATATACGCTGTTTCAGGATAATGCGTGCAAAAAGTTAGTGGTTTAGAGGGCGGCGGCGCTTTTTTAAGTGTGGTATCCTTTAGGATACCTGCCACTCGAAAGCGAGCAAAAAGAGAAGTGGTACGGTAGTCAGCGGCGGCGTTATTATCTCTCCTACTACTCGTCCATTGCTCATCATGATATCGTCGCATCGTCCTACTAATAATCTTACCGTGCTGCTAATTGTCAGTATAGCAGTATCGATATTGTCGAATAGTCATTGCAATGCCTTTACTTTTCCAACACAAAATTTTGCAATCTCGCATAAAACTCGATATACTTCTACAACCTCTACCTCGTCATCTCTTCTACGCTCTTCAGTATCATCCAATACAAATAAGCAAAAGAAGAAGAATGTTATAGTAATCTCACCACCTGGTGGTATTGGAGAAATAACATCATTAAACACTGCCAAGTTAGGCGGTAATGTGAAATGGTTTGTTGTTCGTGCTCCTCAATCGAACTTTAAGGGTAATACTGCAAGAACTTCTACTAATGATGGACAAATTGCATTAACTACTGAAACATTGAATGTTATTGAAAAGGCTGGTGGTTCAATTGACTTTGCAGGTGCAAGTGCTGATACATTAATTCAAAGTTTGAATGAAGAAGATGGTTTAGTTTTGAGTAATATTGCTTTATCTAGTTTGGCATCTTGGCTATCCTCCTCATCAAATGACAGCAGTGGAGGTGCTAATAGTGGAGAGGAGTATTCAATAATTTGTACCTACGACGGAGCTCTTGATGAGAAGAAACGTGTACAACAGTATAAATCACCGGAAGAATTGGAAATGAATTTAGATGAGGAAAAGTTAATTAAGAATGGTATTAGATTAGCTGCACGTCAGGCCTTATCAACTGTGAAGAGTGGAGGTGGTAGTGGATGTGAAAAGATTGCTTTGTTATCTGCCAATGAAGAAGAGTTGGTTAGTAATACTCAAGATGAGGAGGAAGAGAGTGGTGGCGGGTTGCTTGGTAATTTATTTGGTGGCAACAAGAAGGGTAATATCATTCCTAGTAGTTTAGGGGATGCATTGGATGGACTAAGTAGTATTGTTAGATATGGTGAATTGTTTGGTGCTCCTGAATCATCTGTACGTTCTTGTCGTTGTGTAGTTGGGAGTTGTTGTTGATGGTTGTGTATATGATGTGTCTACTTTTTATTAGTTTTCTCAGACCTCGTCTCCCTCCATTCTATAACCCCACACTCACAGCCTGAATCATCACCCTTCATGGGAGGTCCTAAACGTGACCCGACAGTACGTGAAATGTACACCCTACGTTCCGTACGTCTCGATCCCTCAGGCAATATGGGAGACACCTCGAAATCAAACCGATTAGCCGTGGGTGAGATTGCATCCCAATTGGGACTAGGCATGGTTGATAGTATTGCCAATAACAAGAGTAATGGCAACATGAGGATGGATGTTTCATTATCATCCTTTGCGGGTACTGACACACCAACGAATGAAGAATGGAATGCAGAGTTCGAGCGAGTATTAAGTAACATGAAGAAGAGTGGTGGGGCACAACTGTTTAGTGCTGAATTCTCATCAGTACCCTCAACGACACGATTAGCTGAATGGATAGCTACCAAATGGGCACCGGCTATATTACGTTCGTATGATATTGCGGGTACACGAGTGGGAGCACGACCCGTCTTCGCCCTGCAAACGGGTGGTGATGAAACCACCGTTGAGATTGTATGGCAGGAATTAGTTGATTTTAAATCCGTTACGTCTGGTAAGATGATCATTAATGTTAATGATGATGGTATTTCGGCATCACGTGGTGCCGGTAATGCTAGTGATGGATATGGCAGGGTTAGCTCAAGTCCATTACCGGGTGAAGAGATATTAATCCGTCGTCTTGCTGATGCCGCTTCACAGGCTGTTGAGAAGGGATTAGCCGTCAAGCCACAACTATCAAAGAAGGCTGAAAAGAAGGCTGCTGCCGTGAAGAAGGAACCAGTGGCTGCTGCAGTTGCCTCGGTACCACCAACTCAGCCTGCTGCGCCGACGTCTGATGGACCTGGACCAAGAAGCTCGGGGGCTAGACGTTCGTCAGAGAGGAGTCGAGGAAGAAGGAAATCATCACCCCCATCAGCTGATGGTGGAGAGCCTTAATTGATTAGCAGATCTCTAGCTCTTAACTTTGCCCAATTTGACCCTCTAAGTAGAACAAAGATGAAGAATAGGCCATAGTATATAATCTTATAGAGCTTAAGTTCTTGTGCTCATGTGATGTGTACAAATACACCTAACACATCCCTCTGGTGTTGCCATTGTCATGGTAATGGGAATGGAGATAAGAAATCTATTCCGTCCAATGTACATCCAATACTAATGCTAATAATAACGAAACCAATCATTATTATATGCCGCTGCTTTATCCCTCTGATCACTCTTTGATAGAGCTTACTTTATGCCTCTACATCGATCAAAACACTATTATCCGGTATATTAGTAATAACGATACACCTCACTAGCCGCAGCAGCTTTATCCCTTTGAACACTCTTAATCTCCCCTAAGTATTCTTGATAAGCTTGTAGCGCCGTGGTATAATCGCCTTTTGTTGCTAGCCTATTCAGGTACATCTGTTCGATTGTCTCCAAAGACTCAGGATCTCCACCTCTAACTGCGATCATAAAGTGTTTGGTGGCTCTATCTATATTGCCTGCATCCCTCTCCATGCAGCCTAGATTGCACCTTGCTACTTCATCTCCTCCCATAGCTGCTAGCTCAAAGTAACGAATGGCCTTCTTCATATCAACTTCTACTCCTTGTCCAAGATAATAAGCACTTCCAATACTATTATACCCTTGGGCATAACCAAGTTATCCTGCACGATGATACAGCTCTAATGCTTTCCCATAATCTTGTGGAAAACCCTCACTACCATCTCGATAGTAACATCCTAAATTGTAGATTGCAATAGGATCGTCTAATTCCACTCTTTTCTTCTCTCTTTGTACTGCCTCCTCATCTGTGTAAGGCGTTGGAATTCTGCAAAAAGGACACTTTTGATTATCAACTTTGTTACCTTGATTGTCGTAAACAGGCGCATAAACACATCCACTGCATATAACTTTTCCACAACATGTCTTGTATTTCTTTCCCGTTGGACCCAATGAAGGGAGAAGTATCATACAAATTGGGCAATCTTCGTCGGGTGGAGGTTGTTTGAACAACTTTTCATCATGTAACTTTGCAGCACGCTCAGCTGCACGTTTGAGATGCTCCTCACACTGTTTCTTATGTTTATGTCTATGTTTCTTTTTGCATGTGGCGTTACAATACTTCACCACATTACATTTACACGTATTCATGTCATTATCGCTACCCTCTTTGCCACAGTTGGCACAAACTGATACAATATTATCATTTTTATTGGAGGTACTTATATTCTGTAACTTATCGTTCACCTCACATATGCCATCATCATTTGATTTTGATGCATCATCTTTGCAATTATCAGACGTGCTCATGCTGCTGTATGATTGTTTAGTATCTCTTCGGTAGGTATTAGCTGACTTGACCTGCAGGTTACTATCCAATACGATGATATTAAACTTTATATAATAATCACCGGCGGATGGTACTGCGTTAATGTTGTCAAGGAGACAGTAAGAGACAGTCTATTCCTCACAACTCAAAAAATATAGACTTTAACTTTGCGGCACCACTACTCACTCGATAATCTCGACGATACTACTAAACTACCACTAATCGATAGAACGTTAACTAAACTGATATATTGTCTATACTTTCTATACCAAACCTCTTATTGTGTATGATATGATTGGTTGACATACATAGCTATCGTACACTACACATACACATAATTTTTGCTATAACTTATAACTTTCAACACAAACACAAGTTTCAGATGAAGTTTCATAGGAAAACTCTCATAAAAAAGAGAGGGTGCAAAAGGGTGCAAACAAAGTATCGTAGGTCAATAGTCCCCCTATTCTCTTTATTCATTTGTTGGTAGATAAGGAGGTGAGTAAATAATAGTATTGCTGTTTTTTATATAAATCGATGTTGAAATCGGTAGTTTATATAAACAACACGACTAACAATCATATGAATTTCTCGCACCTCATATGCACACCGTCTCATGCACCTAACCAAGCTAAAACCTCTCTAGAAACCCCACCCTCCAACAATATAGACTTTATCATATTGGAGTATAGAAATAGTATTCATCAACGTATTCACCAATCATATAATAGTTACTTAATATATACGGATAGAAAGAAGTTATTTTATACATCGAAAAATAAACTATGCATCGCAAAACATCAATCTCTCAAACATGTCGTAGTACTGCTTCCTCGTCGACGATTGGTATTAGTGTAGGTAATGATTTATCTAATAATAATGGTATATTGGCTGTTATGTTAATGCTTGCAGTAGTAGTGGCGGTGATGGTTCGACTTGCCATTGTCAAACGTCAGAGAGTCAGACACTTAAAATCAGCTAAACAAGATGCGGTACTTTTCAATAATGATACATTGTCGATGATTGTTTCATTTCTGCCTTCAAATGATTTACCAAGTTTGGCACTAACCTGTAAGAGATTTGGAGTACGTGAGGAGGGTCAATTACCTCTCATTGAGCTGCACGATGAGACATTATTCAAACAACCTCCACCATCATTAGAAGATTGTCAGATATGTATGCAGCAAATGCCTACACTTAATAAGGGAAGCAAGTATATGGCATGCTGTGGAAATAGGATTTGCAATGGATGCTTATATGCGTCTTTCCGTGATAACCAAGGCACTATAGTAGTTGACAATAAAAAGTGCGCATTTTGCAGAACTCCTTGGCATGCCTCGGATGATGACTTAATCGAAAGAATGAAGAAAAGAGAGGAGGCTGGTGATACTGAAGCAATGTTTAATCTAGGTGTGTACTATCGAGATGGACAGCATGGATTCCCACAAGATCATACAAAGGCACTAGTACTATGGCATCGTGCAGCAGAACGTGGTCACATCGGAGCTTATTCAAATATCGGTTATGCCTATAGTTTTGGTAAAGGGGTAGAAGTGGATAAGAAGAAGGCAATGCATTATTATGAACATGCAGCAATGA
>Ga0214477_101392_pt1 | contig 11809 bp, 9 predicted proteins | sample M1_20Mar14CPVII9_FD_165058 | JGI IMG/M metagenome (GOLD analysis project Ga0214477, IMG submission 165058) | Marine eukaryotic communities from Monterey Bay, California, United States - M1_20Mar14CPVII9sort6BwellC16 | ecosystem: Environmental > Aquatic > Marine > Unclassified | place: USA...
GGTTTCATACAACTTTCTTTGAAGATGACAATAATGACCATCTAAGAAGGAAGCAGCAGTCGTTACCAAAGATTAAGGGTATACTGCAACCATCTCAAGAAAAAGATAAGCAAGCCAACTTATTGAAAACATATCAACATGAAAAGAATATAGGCAACATACTATCAAACATATCACAATTATCAACATCCATTGCTCTACCAACCGACATATCAACTAAATATACAACATCAATAAGTAAAGAATGTATACCAGGACGTGATGATTCCAATAATGAAATAAATCCAACAACACACCGCAAACGTGAATGTCTTCGACATGTCCCACTAGGTAAACATCATGATCAAGTTGATTTAAAGTATAGCATGTTGAAACAAAAACCACGGATTGGTATAATGATAACACCAAATTTCATTAGTCATACAATTGCAAACTTCATCAAAGAGACATTGGTACAAACTAGTGAAGAGATACATTTCAATTTAGAAATTCTAATAACAAGTAGTGTACCAGTTTATGGATATGGGAAAAGTCATGGGTATACAAAGTTAATTAGGATAAATGTAATGCCGTTAAGTTTATCTGTTGTTGATACATATTTGTATACAGCTGGTATGGTGCTAAAGAAGGACGAAGAAGATGAAAGTAGTAGTAATGATTTATTGAAGGATACAATTGATGAAATGAAGTTGGGTAGAAGATTGGGAGTGCCTAGTATCGGTACAGTTGGTATGATATTGTCGTTGGTTATGAGATGGAATTGTCGTATGTCACGTGAGTATAAATGTTAGCTGTTGCCTTGTCTTATGTTCTTGTCGTTCTACCTTTGAACTAATAACATATCTATATACTCTTCTAACAAATAAATAGACGTATCAGCACATACTGCAATGCTAACTCTATCAGCAGAGGATATAATCAAAGATCCGACAGACTCATTAGCATCCATACTAGCATTTATATGGAGAGAAGATTGGGATTGGGAAGGACACGGTGGGCAGCAACATCCACATCAATCGAAGCCACATGCAACTTGGAAGATAGAAGCTGATGAAATTGTTAATAAACAATATCAAAATGATGATTCGGTATTGAATAAGTTGTTCGAGTATACATCATTACTATTGGATGAAACTACATCAAGTATAGAGAATAATGACTTGTTTAAGAAGTCAATACAAGGTGCATTTGCGAGTGAAATGTCACGTTCAAGTGACATGACTAGTTGGCCTTGTCCTTCGTTTTGGGAGGGTGTCGATACTACCACTATCACTACGGATGGTGATGACGATGATCAACAGAATCGTATATTACAGCACATATCAAGTGAAATGATACCAAATTGTAGAGATAATGATCCATTCGTTAGATGTACGGTGAATAGAGATCGATGTGAGGTGGGGAGAGATGCCAAATGTAAATAGAGGGGACTATAACTTAAAACTAAAGCCGAATTTAAGCACCTCTATATCGAAAAGAATATCCAAGGACAAACTATGCTTACATCAACGATCACAAACCCCATATACATATATCTTCTAAGGGTATTCATCCGAACTTACTCTGAACAATCGCAACATATCACATGTTCAAGCACTCTCCTCCTTGAGTAAAGCAATCATAGCCTCCCTAGATCCATCCACATCCAATCCTTTCTCATCCAGCATGTTCCTCAATGTTCCTACCCTCATTCGGATGTATTTAACACTTTCATCATCTGCGTCATCTCCTGTTTGTTCTTCCCCTCTTGCCATAGCTGCTAAGACATCCATAATCAGACCTCCAGGCACATTATCAAATGATACCTTTCCCATAATGCTGAGCTTGTTTGCAACAATGTAATCCATTACCGCCTCCTTTAGTAGAGCTAAGTTCTTGGAGTCAGCGTAGAGTAAGATGTCCATCAAATTATCCATTGTAATTTTCATTGATTTAACATAATATGCCTCGGCCTCAAGCTTGAGGTGTACTACTCCGTACTTATCACAAGCGCCAATGATATCACTTGCATGTTTTTGAAGATCCTCGTCAGATAGTGTACCCCCATATATACATAGTACATCATATGTTTGAATATCTCAGGAGTAACATCTGTAATCGATACAGTAGTAATTTCCCCTCGATCTACTACTCCACACATCTCGTACAGTGTTGGGGCACACTTTTTCAGGATATTTCGGTGGACATGAAAGCTGGTAGTAGATGCCTTCGCCTTCTTACGTTTACCCTTTGTTTGTTGTTCCCCTCCTACCTCGAATATTACATCTGCTGTTTCTTCATCCATAAATAATTCGAGTACATTTTTATGGATTGGGTTTGACGGTATGAACTGAGTAATGGATTCGTCTTTCGACGTAGGTTTCATTCGAACTTCAATAACCAATGACCCATTTACTAATGAATTCATAAGTTTTGATCGTCTGGCAAAGTTCCCATTGCACCAGCCACTATGCTGTGGAGCTTGTGAACCGAATGCAGCAAACTCTTTTGTTAATGGTTTATGATGAACTACCTCTTTGTCATTTGCATTTCTTACACTACAACCCCATTGAACTTTGATACATGTATTTGTCATGTTACGAAGAGATACGGAAACATACCCTTCAGCTGATTCATTGTGGCCACCTGGAAACATTTCCAACCTCCACTGATGACCACAGCATGAAAATTCAGGTGATTCAACTTCTTCTCCTCTTGTTGTGGTTAGATCAGCAAATCCATGAAAGCAAACTTCAGTCGCAGTCCCCCCATTATAATCGCCTGGTGGCGTACCGACGTGCACTCTATTCATATTATTTTTGTATATTATGTTTTATAATAAAGTAGGAAGGTGCACCGAAACAAAGGCAAAAAATTATCTCTATCTATTTGGATTGAGTATCAATACGACGACGAGACCACTACTCTCTCGACCGAGCGTTAAAACTAAATTGATCCACTACTTATATATACCGGACTGTTTTATTTATGAATTGATATAGGGCTTGCTTGAAACTAATAAATTATAGAAGGTAGGGTGCACCTAAATCTCTTCCTACTTTTTTGGGATAAACTAATAATACTATATAACGACGAGTCTACTATCGATCGATCGAAAGAGCTTTGAAACTACTAAGTCTTGAATCTGCTACTACTGCTACTACTGATATATATATACCAGCTCGTAATAAGTATAAGATTGATTTATGTAGATTCACATAAAATAAATGTTTATATTAAAATTAAAGACTCCCGATTACAAAAAACTAACAATTGTGAAACAATACAACAACAAAACAACAACCTATGTGGGTGATATTCATAATGGTATACCGTCGTAGACAGGATTAGATCACTTTTTACCGCTCTTTCGATTGATAGTATTGGTTTTGTTGTAGTGGAATTATATTTAGCACAAAAGGAAGATACCACACCACATACACCAACTCCTAAATTTTTATGATGATGTTACAACGACAAAGAATATCAGTAATAAAGAGATGTCAGCATGCCATTGGTGGAAATAGAGTATTATCATCTTCTACTATTTGTAATGACAATGATATCATCACCACCGCCGCCGCTATCCGAACTTTATCTCTTTACTCTACATCAACTTTGCAACAAAATTATTATATAGGTCATACATCTTCATTGCAATATGTGATAAGTCGTCGTATACATAAAAGACAATACCATTATCATAAACCAAACAACATTATTAATAATTGCAATGCTAACCAGTTACGTCAGTTTAGCTCAACTATCGGATATGGTACACATCATGGAGGAAGAGGTAGAGGAAATGACCGAGGAAGACATTCTACAAATAATAACTACAGGATTCCAATGATGAAGGAATTCAATACACTAGATGACGCAATTGTACCATATTACGACAATTTAGAAATATTAACACCACGTAACTTATCTGCATTTTGGTCGGCAGTACCAAGATTATTGAGATATCAACAACATCAAGAGCGAGGAGTTAAGTTAGTACCACAATTAGAAGCAATATTTCTAAAAACAGCAGACCAAATACACAGTTACGGACCGAGATACTTAGTAGCAACAACCCTCGGCTTTGCTAAAATCATTCAAGCACTTCAAAGGAACAAGAGAAGGTATGGTAGTGGTAGTTATGAAGAATATCTTCACAGTATCCTCATTGGACAAAGAGATGCAGTATTCAGCTTCCTCGCAAGAACGGCAGTAAACAAACTCCATCTGTTTAAGCCACGGCTTTTGAAAGATGTAGCATATGCATATGCTCTATTGGAATACGTGCCCATCCTTCATGACGGTAGTACATTATTTGATCATATTGCCGAGAAAAGTATTCCAAAATTAGAAAAGTTTAACCCGCAAGAATTGGCCAACATTATATGGTCGTATGCTAAGGCTGTATCTCATCCAAAGCTATATGAGAAAGTGGGAGATCATATTATTACACGGCAGCAACTAAATGACTTCGCACCGCAAGCTCTTTCCAACATAGTATGGGCATATGCCAAGGCTGGCGTGTCATATCCCGATCTATTCACCAGGATAGGAGATCATATTGTTATGCTGGATCAACTTAATGACTTTAAGCCACAAGAACTAGCCAACATAATTTGGGCATATGTAAAAGCAAACGTACCACACCCTAATGTGTTTAACAAAGTGGCCGATCATATCGTATTACTTGACAACTTGGACGATTACAATGCTCAGAGTCTTGCCAATATAGTATGGGCATTTGAAAGGGCAAACGTACATCACCATGAGCTATATGGGAGAGTTGGAGATCACATTGTTGCATTAGATGACCATCTGAATAAGTTTCAGCCTCAGAATCTTTCCAACATACTTATAGCGTATGTCAAAGCTGGCATATCACATCCTGATTTGTTCAACAAAGTGGCTGATCATATCATTATACGGCAACAACTGAATGACTTCAATTCACAAGCCCTTGCCAATACTATATGGTCGTATACGAAAGCTGAAGTATCACATCCTTGTCTTTTCAACAAACTGGCTAATCACATTGTTTCATTCGGCAATATAAATGACTTCACACCGCAGGATCTTTCCACTATAGTATATGCATATGCCAAGGCTGAGGTGTCACATCCAGAACTATTTGACAATGTGGGAGATCATATTGTTACACTTGAACATATGAACGACTTTTCACCGCAGAACCTTGCCAATATAGTTTATGCATATGCAAAAGCTGAAGTACCTCACCTTGATCTGTTCGACAAAGTGGCAGATCATATTGTTTCACTTGATAATTTGAATGGTTATAATGAACAAGAAATATCGAACACAGTTTGGGCATACCATAGAGCCGGAGTTATCCGTCAAGATCTTAATGACAAGTTAATAGGTGTGGCTATGGATAGGAAGTTCAGTACGAAAAGACTTGAGACACTTAACCACTGGGCATCAGAAGAATATAAGAACATAGAAGTTGCTGCACAAGATGATGATAATAATGATGTGGATAGCAAAGATGGGGAAGAAGATGCTGCTGATGATGATGCTGATGCCTCAATTCCAGAAGATTTGTCTCTTTTGACAGTGGTTCAACTAAAAGATAGGCTACGAGACATAGGATTACGTGTTAGTGGGCGTAAACAAGATCTGATTGATAGGCTTAACGATCATTTTCAAAAGTAAAGAATGGATTTGGTACAGACAAGAGGGTAACATAGCATAGCATAGAAGCTTTAGACATAGTATCTTTTCTTGTTTTGATCCATATGCATATCGTTATACATTAAATATCAACGCAACAAGTCCTTCAATCGAACAACAATTGCAGTAATATCATCTCTATAATTGCCTTCATGTTCATGCCACTTATCAGATGCTGCCTTTATCAATGCCTCACATGCTACACTTGCCCCATGACATCCTTCCTTCTTCTTCTCCCCCTCACCATTATCATCAAGATACAAATGTTTCTGAACAATATCAACAGCATCTTCACTACTTAAAAACTCCCAAACGCCATCAGTGGCAATAATAACAAATTCATCAACATCTTCATCAATTGTATGTGTCGTAACCTCTGGTTCGGATATAACACCCACACCTTTTACGGCATGATCACCAATCGACCGTGCCATTGCTAATCCAATTTGTGTATGTGAGGAATCTAACCATACACGTGATGATAAGCCAGGTTCAGGTGGTGGTGAGACGAATCCACCTAATGATTCGATACGTTCCTTCTCGCCTGGTGAATCTGGATTTTGATCTGTTGATAAGTCGACTGTTATTAGCTCTCTGTCTGCTGTCTCTTCTCCAACATCCTTTCCCTCTTCTTTAGTATGACATCTCTTCTTCTTCTTAGCCAATACAGCACGACTATCACCACAATTACCAGTATACAACTTACTTTCCTTTAATAAAACAATACATGCCGTTGTACCACTATACATTGGTTCAATATCTTCTTCGTTTAATAAATCATTATCAATTTGATTAAATACTTGTTTGATTGATGTTGTTATGTATTCTTCTTCCTGTTGTTCTTGTGGTTTTGTGGTATTGTCTTGATCACTCTCTTCCTCGTTATCTTCAGCAATACCCTTCAATCTCCCCTTACCTTTACTACCTCTATTACTATCCAAACTAACCAATCGTTCCTCTAACAATCGTCCAACCTCCCCAAGTGCAAATTGACTAACTAATTCACCACGTTCACCATGACCATCATAAACACTAAATAATGCCATATTAGTCGAATTAGCATAAGGGTAGGTTATACCACCACGATCTTGATTAATTTTTGATGTTGTATGTTTTTGTTTTTTAATTGGACTTATTGGTGATTTGTCTTGATTGGAAGGGTGATTGGTAGGGAGTACCTTGCCTCTGCCTGCATTATTGTTATTAGATGGGGATGAATTATTGGCGTATATACCACCATCTCCACTGCTACCACAATCCTCCTCCTCACTTTCTTTATCACTATTATTATCACTCTCCTTCTTATCCCAGCCGCCATTCTCCTCTCTCTTACTACTCTCACCATCCCAACTCTCCTCATCATCACTAGAACTACTTCCATAGTCACTATCATACAATGGTTCCAATCCAGCACAACTAAATGTACCCACTTGATATCGTGGGAATGGTAATTGTGAATCGGGAGTTTTAGTTGAGTATGAAAATCTTCTGCGCCATTTACTTTTATATTCTGTAGAATTGTGTGAATTGTGGTGGTTGTTTGGATGTGATGGGTGGCTATACATTCCTGTTCTTGTATCATGCTTCCCTATTTCACCATTATCTTCTTCCTCCTCTTCAGATAAACGACGGACTATTTCACCGGCGTGTAGTATACGTGATGGTAGATGATTTAGTTGCTTTTTGTTATTAGTGTTGGTGTTGGATGTAGAGTTAGTGGTGGAGTTGTTGGCAGAGAGCTTGATTGATATACGTGGCTTCTTCTTCTTCTTTGGTCGCTCATCTACATCTGTATTATCATTAGTTTGTTTGCGCTTCTCATTACTCGGTGCCGCTCCACCCTCTTCCTCTATATTATCTTGCTTTTGTTGAGCAGCAGGCTTTTTCATCTCATCATCGTCAGAGAAATCGTTAGTACCATCAGCTAATAATGAAGCAACAGCTGCAGCGGCATTATCACTTAATACATGATGTCTTGTATATGTTAATCGTCTTTCACGGAAGGAGTGTGCCTTGTTATCATCATTATCTGAAGAGTTTAGACTTTCGAGATCTGAATTGTTGGGTGGGGATGATTGTTTGTTGTTATTGGATGGAGGGGAGCTCATATTGTTTGACATCATATTGTTAAATTACGAGGGCAGCAGTGTGTTAGGTATAAGTTAAGGTATATTATGAGCGGTCGGCCAGTTCTTGTATAATATTATATTGTTATCTACCACACGTCGACGAAAGCATTGGTCGCTTGTGAAAAAGTGGCATTTTGAGCTTACACGCGGAGGTTCTAGACAAATACTGCATGCGTTATTTCTTGAGAGAGGCCTGAGTCAGTCGTTTCTAGAACCTCTTGGGTAACCGTATCCTTGCCATTTGGTATCTTTGCCAACACAACAAAATAGAATTCTTGAGACGGAATGACAAAGCGATTGACCTTTTTTCCTTCAAACACGTGGAATAATAAAGTCATCGCTCCACTTTGGGTATCCTATTTTATAGTGTGTTTGTTAGTAGTGAAAATGATACAGTGTATCTTCAATTTATTGCAATAGTATAGATTATATATGATAAAATATTGTTCATTATCTCTTCTAATACATATTTATAGTTCAAATACAGGCTAGGATGGTTGTAGATAATGTATCTGTACCAATAGCAGCACTGCCTATATTACCATGCATTTTCAGCCCTGTTCACTATGGGGATTTTGAGTAGTCAAATACTAGTTCCTATGTTTAATTTGGTCCTAAGCCGGCATTACCAATCGATTCAGCTTGCAATTCTGGTCTAGAATGAGCCTTTCCAACTTTGTTGACATCAATTATAGGCCCCTCCTCACCGAATTCGGCGGCCAATATTTGCACAGTGGCCCCTAACAAAATAGGATACCAAAAGTGGAGCGATGACATTTTGCTCAAAAAATATTCCACGTGTTTGAAGGAAAAAAGGTCAATACTATGGAAATCTCTGAATCATGGAGGCCTTCTACTCTGTGCTTATAATATTAATAGTATTGATAGATAGAGAGGTAGAGTTTGGAGTTTGGTTAGGAGAATACAGTTCATTTACTGCTGCAAAGTAAAAGAGTATATTATACGATTCACACAAAAGATACACAAGATATGCATCAATTTCTATTGATATGCATTGCAATAGTATGCATTGTTGATACACAACATGTGTTGGCATTTACTACCAGACCTACAAGGCTGTCTACTCGACGATTATCCAACAAGCCCCATCCTAGTCTCAACAAGCTCACACCGGCACCAGTACAATCATCATCCAATCTATTCTTCAGTGGAACAACTAATGATCAAAAGTTTCAATCTATAATTGAGAATTCATCCGATGATACAGTACAACTATTACGGAATGAATTAAAGTCAAGATTACTAAGTGCAGTGGATGAGTATAATACCATGAGAGCACTGGAAGAGGAGGCAGCTGCCGCTACCAAAACAAAAGCAGAAGATAATAAAGAAGCAGAGGAAGATAATAATAATAAAGAAGATCGAGGATATATCATTCGATTACTACATAGAATTGTACGTAAGATATCCAAATCTAAAAAGAAGAATACAACAACTCTCACAATAACAAAAGAAGATGATACAACAAAGCAATTAACACAATCAAAAGGTATACTTACATCAGACTCCTTTCGTCAAGAAACATTAAATGTAGGTTCAACCGGTCAAGCCGTTATTGAATTAGCAGAACAATTATCATTATTAAATCCAACACCTATACCCACACTTGGATTTAAACAATACAAAGTAGACTTTACATCAGCCACTACTAATCAGTCAAGTAAGTTAGGAGGTAATTGGAAACTACGATTTACAACAGCATCAGATGCATCATTTCCAAAGAGTACGAAGCGTGGAGTAACAACAACAAGTCAAGTTATTAATGCAGAGAAAGGTACCTTTACTAATGTTATAACATTTGAAAAAGGTAAATTAAATGGATTTGAGGTAGTAGTACAAGGTAAACCATTATCCGATACAGATATTGGTTTGAGTTTTAAAAAGGTGAATATATTACGCAAGTCGAGATGGCCAAGGTTGTTTGGTAAGATTACTATTTTGTTGCCTAGTCGATTGATACGACTATTATTTGCATCTAAAAGTAAGAAGGTTGACGATGATAACGGTGGAGATAGTAGTAGACGTGCTGGACCATATCTTCGATTGAGATATGTGGACGATGATTTGAGAATGCATACTACTGATAGTGGGAATTGGTTCATCCAAACTAGGTTGTAGAGGATTCGTTTGTATATATTGAGATATTGGTGAACATAGAAGGTAGGTGTATTGGACAAGAAGATATGTACACAGTGTAGTAGGATAGTGATAGAATAGGTGGTGATTACTAGTGATGAACATAAACTAATGTATGAATTGTAAAGAAGAAGATGATAACACAGGTATCACTTGACGTATACATACCATACTATCTCTTAATCAATATCGGACCATTACTACTCAACTTTTCAATGTATTGTTCGAGTTGTAACAACTCTGCTTCTTGTGTAGCCTTTCGATTGATCAATCCTGGCGTATCTAGTATAACTTTATGACAATACTTTTGATACTCAGAGTTTACTTCACCCCATCGTTGTTTGAGTTTGTTGATTAGTTCTCGTCGTTCATCTTCATTCATTACTTCTTCCTTTTGTTGATTGGAAGTCGACGATCCGTACTGCTCTGAGACATATTGATCAACAAGCTCCTTCTCGTGTTGTATCTCAGCCTTGACAGTCTCGAGGTATGCTGGGACTTTGCCATAGTCTTCACGAGCAATGAATGGTACCTCAACTTCCTTCCTCTTCTTTGGTGAACTATTGATTGCCTCGACTGCATTGCTATTGAGATAATTCTTGTCTGTTCGTAGTCCTTGTACTGGTTTATCATTTCGTGATGGCACGGCTGGTTTGTTTATCATCTTATCAACATGTTCAATTGACGGGATACGAGAATTATCTCGACATTGCCTTGTACCCTTCTTGAGAAACTCGTTTGGATTTGGTGGTTGTGGCTCGACACCAAACGAGGTAGTCACGACGTGATTCTAAAGAAAATGTTAGATGTTCAATAGATACAAATCAACGACATAGCAAAGCAAACAACAACCAACAAACACAACGACTCACCTGCTTGAGAGAATGAAATCCTTTTCCATCAACAACAGTCGTGCCTTGCATACACAATGTCGAACCAATCAACGGACCATTCGGATCATACTTTGATTGGTAGATTTGTTTCTTAGCCTTCTTTGCTTGAGGTTGTTCAACGAACTTGTAAATACTCTCAGTCATCCTAATGTTTTTCCTTTTCAATTGTTAAGCTTCAGGAATCTCTTCGTTTTCTTGTAATCACTACTCAGCCAAGCTATTGTAAAGCCTACAATCTGATCGTCAATGAATGCTCTTCCAAGATCAAGAATCTCTTTATGAAAAAGATCTATATCAATAACACCTGCTCAGGTTTAAGTTAGTTGATGTGAAATCAAGTGACCTCATTGATCACATGTAACCCAAGAGTCTAGTCATGCTTTGTCAACCTTGATTTTTTTTTGAATTGCAAAAAAGTGATAACAATAGCAAAAAAGCACACCTCATAATATACGACCAACGACGACGACGTCAAGTAACTAACATTAGAAGACTTTACACATAGGCATGTCTCTACTTCTAATGATAACTATGACGAGATGTGATAGAGAGCACAAGGCAAAGTAGTGTCATCGGTACTCATAACAAAGCTGTAGTTATTCCCTCCTTCGCGACTCATAACATAAGATATGCTACGGAAACTTTGGGGCAAAGATGATAGCAAGGAAGTTAGAAAGTTGACAAGCAATTGCAAACGGTTAATGCAAACACAAGATCGTGAAGTCAAGGGCATTACAGATATCATCTTCACTGTGGGTAAAAAGGAAACGAAAGCATTTGCAAGTCAGAATGAAGCCTCTCGCGCTAAAGGCGAGTCCTACTTTGTACGAGTTAAGAATGATGTAGGCTCGAAAGAGAAGATTGTTGTATTGTGGAAGAAACTATCATCCAATAAAGACGAGTTTATATCTGATATCGTACTGGCAAGTACAAAACCAAATCATGAACACTTCTTCTTGG
>Ga0214477_101394_pt1 | contig 11789 bp, 3 predicted proteins | sample M1_20Mar14CPVII9_FD_165058 | JGI IMG/M metagenome (GOLD analysis project Ga0214477, IMG submission 165058) | Marine eukaryotic communities from Monterey Bay, California, United States - M1_20Mar14CPVII9sort6BwellC16 | ecosystem: Environmental > Aquatic > Marine > Unclassified | place: USA...
ATTTATCTTTTCCAGGCTTACACAGCAAGTGAATCGGCAGCTCTCCTGTGCCATTCACCTCCACTGATGATACTAAGGAGGTATGCTCGTCAAGCAAGTACTTTACTATATCCAAGTTTCTCCCACGACATGCATAATGAAGAATAGAATCTTTGTTTTCATCTAAATGGCCTAAGATATACTTGTTTGATTCTCCAGCCAAGTACCGAACAACCTTGGCCGAACTAAACTCACAAGCAATGTGCAAAGGAAATGCGAACTGGTTATCAGGTACACGTATAGCTGAAGGATTGCCCTTCAAAAACAGCTTTATAGTTCCAAGAGGTACCTTGTCCTTTAATGCATGATGAAGAGGTAACCAACCATTCTCGTCTGGTGTTGTCATGACTGTCATATCTTGTACTTTTTGAGCATACTCAAGTTGTATTCTCAAGAATCTGACCATAGGCAGATTTCTAGCCCGCCCCCTTGCTAGATCAATTGGTGACCTCCCAACACTGTTATTAATCAATATGGCCTCTGGATATGCATCGTATAAAATCTTAACTGATAGAGTCGAGCCTCTTTCACAAGCCACGTGCAGTGGCAACCTAGGAGGATCAGTAGTTTTCTTTGTTGCCGCATCAGGATCATGTTTTAACAATAATTCAATTACTTTTGTATTTCCATGCATAGCTGCACAGTGTATTGGTAACCAACCACTTCCATCTCTTACATTGATACTTTCTGGATAGATTTCCAACAAGTATTGAATCGTTTCAACTTGACCATCCCTACCTCCATTACTACACGCTTCATGAATTGGTAAACTACCATCACTTGTACCAACTCTCATAGATTCTGGGTATACCTCGATTAGAACTTTACAGAATTCAATCGAGTTTCCCCTAACTGCATGATGAATTGGTATATAACCATCTATATCCCTCTCTCTCACCAAATTAAGATCAATATCAAGCATGGATCGTAGAATGTCAATCGAAGCATCCTCATCCAATGTCTTAGTCATTGAAAGTGCATGCATAGGGAGAGATCCGAAATTATCCCTCATCTGAATTGCTTCTGACCACTTGTTGAGTATGAACTGATATCTCTCTAACGTCAAATGTTCGTTGTAACAAGCAAGATGAAGAAATGTTGCATTGTCCCCGTTAACCAAATTTAGGGTTTCAGGTTCTAACTCAAGAAAATATTCGATAATCTCAAGATTGATATTCCCATTGGATAGTGCAAGATGGATAGGATAACATAGCCACTCCTCATCAGAAGTGATCAAAGATTGAGGATACGCCTCAACCATCATCTTAACCGTATCAAAGTCAACATTCTTATCTCTTGACAAATAATAATGAAGGGGTAATCCCTCGATATAAAATTCAGGATGTTCTGGGTGTATGCCCTTGCCAACTACACATGAATGCTGAATTGTAGAAGGGAATTCAATTACTAAATATTTAATAACAGTAGTAGGACAATCCTCATTGCAACATGCTAAATGTAATGGGTATGCCTCAGTCTCGCATGAACAAAACTTATCAGATGACCATTTCCCTGTGGTATTAGGAAACGTATCCAATAGATAATTAATAATCTCCAACGTCACATTCTTATTCCTACATGCCATATGAAGAAATGGAAATTGTTCAATCACATTACCTTCTTCGTATGCCTTCGGCAGCTCTATATATTGTACACGGGAGATGTTCTGAATGTCTCTTTCATCAAGTGTATTGATTTTTTGTTGCAACGCCGATAAAGATAAATTATCTGATGAGCATAGCTCATATAACTCTTTTATATGGCCGTATGCCAATTCATCCAATTCATATGTTGCGTCGTCCATAACTAATACTTTGGTACTTAGCGTTTGTTACTAATAACCAAGAGATGAACTAATACTAATACTCGAGACCCTAAGGTACACCTTTAAAAAGTGACTTAAAAGTAAAACCACTCTTACTCAATGAATATTGATTCTACTGTCTCCAAACCACTACTAATCGATAGACCGTTAAAAATACTTGTACATTCTATATATACTTTCTATACTAGCTCAATTATTCGCCTATCAACACCCTCTACAATAATGAACATCACAAATATACATGATAAGAACGGAAGTACTTTGGCGAGCTAACCGTGTCTCTGCTCTCGTACTAAACTTCCCTACTTCCCCCTCATTTGATTGTAGCCGTGCCGGCGTGGCAACTCTCTATATGTGTTCTAATTCCACTTGTGTAACGCTAAGGAGTTGGCGGCGGTACCATATATCAGCAGCGGTGGCGGTTACCGATTAAGTGATCATATCATGTGTTCCTCATCGGACAAACAACAAAATACTGACGCTATCATCGTCGGAGAATCTACTACAGTATTGCAACAAGTACAAGAAGAAGTAGACGATGAATGCACTTCATTATCCATAGAATCTATAAACAGTGACTCAAAGCATAAACGACGTCGTCATCATCGATGTTACTACTGTCCAAATTATATAAACAATACAATTATATCAAAATGTAAAGGATCGATATACTTGGCATTTATATCACATGTTTGTTTCATAACGGCGTCATTATTCTACTTAAAGTTGGCATTTGTTGAATTGTCGTGGTTTCATTATACATCTGATAATGATATACCAAACAACTTACTAGGCGAGGATGATGATGAGATATGGTCAAATTACATTGCAAAGAATAACAACAATAGTAGTATAGAAGATACCAGAGATAGTTATTACATAGAATCCAAACAATCTTATTCATTAGGTGCTATATTCTTTGTCTTTGTTGGTATATTAGATTGGGCAAGATATTGTGATATATTAAATGGCTTTATGATATTTGCAGGTTTCGCTGGAGTTATTAGTGGAGTAAGTACTAGTACGTTTCATGAACGATTATGGGATTTGATTAGTGTGCATTTATATCTTGGGGAGGGATATAACTTGTTGAAACGAGATCATGAGTATGATATGAAGAATGGATATGGTATACTGTTTAGATGTGGTGATTTCTTCTTTCTGTTTGGTTCTATACTTGATGTGAGTTATTGTATTGTGTGTTGTGTGTATGATATGATCATGTGAGCATATCATTTGAGCATGTGATATGTTCTTTTTGTATACGAATGCTCAACCTTTATGTTACTCTTTCTGTATTAGGTTGTCGGATCATACCTTGATTTGTCAGGGATAGTATCAATCAAAGTTGCATATACAGATTTGGTATCATGCTTCCTTTGGGTAGCAAGCTCATTACTTGATATGTCGGCCGAGATTTACTTTCTATGGAAGAAGATTCATTCGTCTACTACTGATAGTGGTCATCATATTGATCTCGACGATGTAGAATGTTATTGAAAAGTAGGTGAATTTAAGATAGGATGAAAGATAGGCACAGAATCTAAAAGTATGAATACATAGATAGAACATTTAGTTTGGTCTAGCTAGTACACATTAGTCTCTCCTCCTCTTCCTAGATACCAGATTTGTCACCGTCTCAGGATAGGCCTGAAGCAATCGGAAGCATACTTCAGTATACTCAAGACTCTCCCGCACTTGCTCGTCCCCACATTCGAGCAGCAAATGAAAAGGAAGCTCATTATCAGCATTTGTATCTGACACCAATGAGGAATGACTATCCATCAAATACTTTGCTACTTCACAGTTTCCTCCACGACATGCATAGTGAAGAACAGAATCTTTGTTCCTATCTAAATGACCCACTGTGATATTATCAAGCTCTACTAAATGTTGTACAACATTTGACGAGCTAAACTGACATGCAATATGTATTGGAAATGCCAGTTTGTTGTCAGCTGTTCGTAGAGCTGATGGATTGCCCTTCAATAGCAGTTTGATAGATCCAAGAGGAGCCTTATCCTTCAATGCATGGTGAAGTGGTAGCCAGCCGTTTTCATCTGGCGTCATCATGGCTTTGGTATCTCGTGCTTTACGAGTGTAGGTATACTGCATTTCTAAGAAGTTGACTATACCTATGAAGCCCCTTCTCCTTGCAAACTCGAGTGGGATTCTTCCGTTAACGAGAACGAATGTGGCCTCTGGGCATGCATCATAAAGGATCTTTACTACATCGAGTTGCTCATTGGCACCATCACAAACAATATGCAATGGAAAGTAGCGTTGATCGTTCTCTGTTACCTTCGAAGCCGTACCAGGATCGTACTTTAACAGCAATTTAATGATGTTAGCTCTTCCAAGTTTAGCTTCATGATGAATAGGTAGCCAACCATCACTATCCCGGGCATTGATACTCTCTGAATAAAGGTCTAACATGTATTCAATTGTATCAACAGTATCCACTCTCGATCCATACTTACATGCGATATGAATTGGTAAACTACCATTGTTTGTTCTAACTCTAATTGATTCTGGGTATGCATTGATTAGATATTTGCAGACTTCATTTGATTTCATGTTGAGTGCTGCGTAATGAATTGGCAGAATCCCGTTTCCATCCCTTTCTCTCACAATTGTTTGGTCAATGTCAAGCATGAATTGTAGAATGGAAAGTGCGGTTGGACCATCAACGGTTCGATTTTGGAAAAGCAAATGAACAGGGAAACAGTCATCTTCTCCAGGCATACGTATAGCCTCGGGCCATGAGTTGAAAAGAAGTTGAACTAATGATAGATTCACACTCTTACTCTCGCAAACCATATGAAGCGGTGTATTACCTTCTCCATCCATCACACATAGAGAAGTAGGATTGAATTCAAGCAGATATTCAACAACTTTATGCAAATCATCGGGATTTGAATCATATGCAGCAGCATGGGCGGGATAGAGCGGCCACTGGGTCTCATCAGCAACCATCAAAGATTGTGGACACGCCTCTACCAACATCTTAACAATGTCGATATCAATATTAGAAGTTCGTGCCAGATAGTAATGAAGGGGCAATCCCGTAGCACCCCAATCATGTACACCGTTAAATATTATTGATAAACAGTCGATTGCTGCTGTATATTCCTTATACAGCCGAATAATAACTGAGCTCGGGCAGTGCTCGTTGTAACATGCACAGTGCAATGCATATACTGTAGTATTTCTCTCATTATAATCATATTTATCTGTCTTCCAAGAAGCTATACCAGGATATGAGTCTAGTATACACTCCACCATCTCTAATGTAACAGTAACGTTCCAATTAATACATAACGAATGTAGAAAAGGGTGTTTATTGTATACTTCTTGAGTAACGTTGCCGATTGAAAGTTGACTAATCTTCTCACGTATGGAAGTCAATGATAAATTATCTGAAGTGCAGAGATTGTATAATTCTTCCATTGTGTTGATAACTCGTTGATACGCGCTCTAGTCCAGGTATAAAAAGCAATTGCAAAGAAATAACTAATGACCAATATTTTGCTTTTGCCCCAGTAGTAGAGGAAGGTAGGAAATCTAGTACTACTGATTCCAATACCTAATAAATTATGTTTCTCGGTATGATATATGCCCGCGTCGTATTTATGGAGATTATACCAATAGCTCAGAGTAATATTAGAACACACAATATGTGCACTTAGTAATAAAATCGTTCTTGCTCAATGAATTTGATATTAACGACTCAAAACTAGCATTAATAGAAAGAGCATTTAAATACTTGTATATTTACCTATACTTCCTATACGAGGATCAATATTGCAATAGTAATCGATGTTTCAAGCGCCGCTCTATTATCATCTTTCTCTTATCTTAACTTTTGAAAATCCGTATTAATACGGTGAATATTTATTACACACGTAATAAATGAGAAAATACGAAGAAATGATACGTAATCTTTGCAAAACAAACTTTTTATCTGCCTACCTACCTATAGCACAACTTTGAATAGCGATTATCATTGCAATAATCTACTTAATATAGAAAGTATAGGTAGAATATACAAGTATTTAACGATTTTTTCGATTAGAAGTGCTCTTGAGGCTGTAGTATCAATATTGACTATCTTATTACTAAGTGCACATCTTTCATTTTGTTGTGGTAAGGTACACCTTGTCATTCAGTAGTTATTAACAAAAGCCCAGTACCTTTAACATACCATCTAATTAGGTCACATATATACTGGAGAAGATGCCAACGATCGAAGCCTTTAACATCAGTACCCGCATTAAAGAGTTTGATAAGTTATGCACATCAGATGAATTATCTTTAACTGGATTGCAAGAGAAAGTTAATCTGCTAGATGAAAGTGATATTAAGCACATATCGTGCATAGGATCTTCTATTCATAAGGCATGCATGAACAAGAATATCACCTTAAAGATTATCGAATACCTATTAGATGTCTTCCCAAGGGCAGTATCAAATGGCAAGGCCACGATGAATTTTTCTACAGACTCAGAGGTAGAGGAAGACGAAGTCATCATCGTGGCGTACCTTTTACACTGCGCCTGTTATAATAAGTATTGTCCTGATTCAATCATTAAATTACTATTGGAAAGATATCCTCCGGCACTTGAACAGTTATGTATTGTTAAAAAGGGGATAAACGACTCATGGTATGAAGATGTTTCCGGTTTGCCTCTTCATTATTACCTGTCAAGAAACGAGAATGTCAATATTGATATCGTTAAATCATTGATAGAAGCATATCCTACATCCTTGACGATTAGTGATGAAGAAAATGCATGCCTTCCCTTGCATGCACTCTTTCACAATGAAAGTACGGATAATCTACAAGAAATTATTACATATCTAATTGAGTTAGAGCCATCATCCATACGTATGTTGGACAGATATGGCTATACGCCGCTTCATCTTGCCTGTATGAACAGCAATATGAATCTAGAAATATTTCAGTTTCTATACAATCTATATCCAGAGGCGATTCGTAGACCTGGTGTATCATATGGATGTCTTCCTATAAATAATCTCTGCAGTAATAGGAGGATTAGTGATACTAATTCAATTGCTATTCTACGGTTCATACTTGATATTGATAATGCATTTGCAAGAGGAGGAAATGGAGGTGGCCGTCTTCCAATTGATGATGCTGCTATGAGCAAATCAAAAGATTTCTGTAAAGTTTTAGTCGATGCATATCCAGAATCAGTGAGAGATGTGGAAAACACCGGTAGCTTACCATTTCACATGGCATGTCGACTTAATAATGATGTCGACACAATTCAGTATTTGCTGGATCTTTATCCAGAAAGTATCAATACAAGGGACAGTGCCGGATACTTACCGATACACTGTGCAGCTACTCATGGAAATACAAAAGCAGTGCAATTTCTTTTAGAGAACGATCCTAATGCGGCATCAAAGAAGACCACTAACAGCAAATGTCAATTACCATTGCATTTAGTGTGTCAACATAGAGATAATGGGTATCTTGATACGGTTAAAGTTTTGTATGATGCTTATCCCCAGGCAATTCACACACGCGATGGGGATATCAATACCCCAACAACGCCACTTGATCATGCGATGAGGAAGAGTAAGACAAGTTCAAATTCAAGTATAGTCAACTTTTTACAAGATCAACAGCGGTATATTGGAGGCTCTGATAATGATATACAACATTTGGCTTCTAGGACGGAATTAGATGATAACGATTTAACACTGCTACATCGTGCATTGCAAGACAAGGCACCGCTCGGAACTATCAAACTCGTGATAAAGGGGAATCCAGCATCTGTACGGGTAGTTGATAACCAGTTTGCTTTTCCTCTACATATCGCTTGTGAATTTAGTTCGGTCAAAGTTGTTCGGTACTTGGAAGGGAAATCAAACAAGCATATCTTAGGCCATTTGGATGAAAACAAAGATTCTGTTCTGCACTATGCTTGTCGTGGGGGTAACTGTGAAGTAGTAAAGTACCTGCTGACAAATCACTCTTCATTGGTAGCATCGGCAGAGACGAATCAGAAAGGGAAGCTACCTTTACACTTGCTGTGTGAGGCCAGGAAGGATAAAGTTGATGTTGATAGTGCGGAGTATGTCGAGACTATATGGCTAATGCTACTATCTAATCCCGAAGCAGTTGTGGGCGGTTGAGGGGGTAGAGGGGATTGAGAAAAACACAAGAGAGATATCAACACGGAATAGTTCTTCACTTTGTACCCCTTGCTCGAGTTGAGCAACTTTCGTTTCAAGGTCAACATTAGACGCTAATAGTACCATAAATGAAGAGAGGAGATCAAGGCGCGGTTTTTAAACGCTAAGAATCATCATCATAGGGCAAGTAGTTGTTGAGAAATTAGTGGTTATGTGATTTTAGATGTGTTGCTTGCAGTTTATATTGCAATGAGCTGTTTCTACACATTATATTGTAAATATCATAGACGTCGTATCAATAGGGTAATTCTGTTGCTCAGATTGATATAAGAGGCCGCTTCTATTACTACTACTACAAAATCTCATGGTTCTTTTTAATAATATATTTATTACAAATGTAATAAATGAGAAAGTAAAGTACGAACATTGACAAATCGTATCGTAATCTTTGCAAAACAAACTCAAAAATCAGCGCCTATTATCAACATAAACAACAATCAATACAACAATAATGGATAAGCAATATAGTGATAAATACAGCGCCTTACGTGCAGCAGCGGCGGCACGTCAACGTCAGCGTAACAATCATAGCGCCTCGGCCTCAGCCGCTAGCAGCATTAATAGCACCTCATCATCATCTCGAATTGCTCAAGCAACGGTTAGAAATTCCAATGACATACAAGCAGCTCGTTCTATACCCTCTAATACTACTAGTACCCCAATACAACAGGCTAATCAGTATATGTCAAAATCGTCGGCATTGCCAAGTAGGCCAACAACTGCCTCATCAATAAACAACACCAACTCTGTTAATTTTGCAACTCCAGCACATCAATCAACCACCTCCTACAATTACAATACCACACCCTCTATACAACATCAATCCACTACTAATGATATTGAGCAAGAGTTAAATGCAGCACTTGACTCACACCTCTCCACCACCCAACCACTAAGTAGCAATACTAACAATAATCAACTCTCTAAAGAGAGTACAGAAATAAGTGAAAAAGAGAGTGATGCACCACCCAAAACACCATTAACAATAATGCGTAATGTAATGAGTTCTATACAGAGTGATCGTGTTGAGTTGGATGATTATACTGCTAGTAATGTTGGAGTTGGTGGTAAGAAGAGTGGTGGTGGATTGTTTGGCACGGATAGTGTAGCTAATAGTAACAGAGAGGTTATTCAGCCCTCAAAAGTTGGCAGTACTCAGCAGATTAACCAGCCTGAATCTATTGCTAATAACAACCTGAACACATCAACTACCTCCATTACCTCTCAACCATCCAACAACCCCATCCCCAAACCCAATGAAGATTTATATAAACTACGTTCTACTCAATATAATCATACTAATTCTATACCAACATCCACTACGTTACAATATGGTTCAGAAGTTGTATTGAGATTTAGGAATGATAATGTCATGAGTTCGTTGAGTTTAATTCCTCAAAATTTAATTGGTGTTGATGGTGTTAGTGTAGGGGGTAGCGTAAGTGGTGTTGGTGTGGGTAGTGGCAGCGGATTAAACAGAGGCAATACAAGGAAGTCAAAACCAAATAATAACAACAGGATATGCTTCATGACAAACGAGGCACATTCCCAATTAAGTTCCTATACGAATATTGATAATTTGAATCGATTTACTGTTATTAAGGCTGCCTCTTCTGCCTCAACCTCAATGGGTGGCGGTCGAGGTTTGGGTAGATTGGATGAGGAAATGTCACAGCAAGATGAAGTTATGAATGGCGGACAAGGAGAGAATGAAGAGGATGAGTTAATTAATGTATTATGCTACGGTGACAAGGTTATATTCAAAAATGGATTAATGAAACGTGTATTAGGTGTCCAGAAGGAAAAGATCTCTCTTCCCGAGGGTAGTCAAGGAGGTATGGTGGATGGACAAGAGACGTACAAGTTAGAAGTAGGATGTTTTCGTCGTGAAACTCGTTTTCCAACAGCCAACACATGGACTATACTTCGTGGTGGTGCCAATGCTAATATTGTACAGTTGGGTTCATTAGATCCAACGGTGGCTGCGTTGGAAGAAGAGCAGCAGTTGTTGTTGTTACAGGGTAAGGGTGGACGCATACCGGTCTATTCGGGTGATCCAATCGTATTAAAGAATGAATGGACTGGTGGGTTGTTATCCTTGGGGAACGAATGTCAACTATTGCCCTCATCCTCGTCCACAAGGAATGACATGATGTTAGATGAGGATGTAGTATCACCAGGATGGTCACTCAACATACTAACCTCAACATACGAAATGAATCTCACTGAAATGGGTGGTGGTGCCTCCACCGAAAATGATTTACCATTAATTGAGTACCTACATCAACATAACAAATGTCAACCGCGTAAAACTGAGACATTTCAAATATTGGCAGTTGATGTTCCGTATTGTCCAAGTTGGGTATATAATACGTGTGAGGTTAGTAATGATCGTATATATTTGGGTGGTTCGTATTTGAATAATCCTACTCGTCATTTAGTGAATGATAATGAGGATTGTGAAGATGAATTGACAAATGAAATCTTTCCAGAAATGGAAGGCGAGGAACGTGTCAAGGCTGTTACAGAGGTACCGTCGGATATGCCACACCTTGCTGATTTGTCAGTGGATGTACAAGAACGGATATTAACGGATGAAATTATTGGTGCCATGATGGGACACGAGGGACAGTTTATTCGATATCAATTGGCACAGGAAGAGGTGGTACATGATGCTGATGTGGACATGTCCATGCAGCAAGAGGATGATGAGGGAGGGTATCACATTGTTATTACCGACCCTGGATTTACATTCGCTTCACCATCCGTACTTGGTGGTAAACTTGATTCGACACTTGAGAATCTGTTATTGAAGTTATTACCCCTGTGTACCAACTATGCATATGTGAATCAATATGTACAGACATGTTTGAATCAATATGAATGTGGAGTAGTGGCACGGACATTATGTGAAAGTATTAATGAGCTATTGGTTGAGTATTTGGCATTTGTATCAAATTTGGATTATCTATCACGTGAGGGGAATCAGCAAATGACCATGAGTAATGTACATGTACATGCCCGGCCGTCTATCCGAACAATGGCAATCTTGAGTCAGGTAGTATCAACCGTCCGAGGGAAGAAGGGTGGAGAGTTATTAAATGTGTTGTACAACCTCATGACATTGAATTACTCGGGTGATGAGAAGGGGAATGAGTTATGTCAGTATTTGTTAACTCGATGTGCCGCACCGTATGCCAACATGTTATCATCGTGGTTAACACGAGGAAAGGTCCATGACCCGTATGGGGAGTTTATGATCGAGGTTACCAGCAAGACATTCCGTCAGAACTCCGTCACATCCTCGGTTGTCAAGTTACAAGGTATGGAATGGGAGAATTGGTGTTGTGAGAAGGAGGAGCATGTATTGTTCAGTTTGCATGATTCTAATGAAGATATCATTGACATGATGGGTCACAATGGAGAGTCATTAGGTGTCGATCGATCAAGGGCCACGTCGAACATGAGTTCACTGAACAAGGCACATGCTACTGGCAAGTATTGGAGGGCTATTCATTGTTGCCATGATGGGGCAGGTGTAACCTCGTCTTCTCCTCTCATCACCACGAGAAGGAAGGAAGCAGGTGATGATGGCGATGATGAGCAGGCTGCCAAGGTGTTGTTGAACCCTCTCAAGCTATCAAGAAGCATCGACCGTTCATACCACGAGGCCTCGGATACCTTGCTTCGTATGTTGCTG
>Ga0214477_101395_pt1 | contig 11756 bp, 7 predicted proteins | sample M1_20Mar14CPVII9_FD_165058 | JGI IMG/M metagenome (GOLD analysis project Ga0214477, IMG submission 165058) | Marine eukaryotic communities from Monterey Bay, California, United States - M1_20Mar14CPVII9sort6BwellC16 | ecosystem: Environmental > Aquatic > Marine > Unclassified | place: USA...
TTCGTCCACTACATTGACTGTTAGTGGTGTAACATCTTGAAGAACAGGCGTACTCACGAGCTGCTTTCGTTCAACAACCTTTGGGGCTAGCAGTAAGCATAATGGTTCTGAAGTATTAACAAAGACGGGAAGTGCTAGTGTGGGAGCTGCTTCCGATGAGCAGTCCAAGAAGAGTGAGGCTCGGTCGCCCGACACAACGACTGACGAGAATATCGCCGCAGATAGTACCTCTGTCATGACTGAACATACAAGTAGTAAGAACATCGCAAAGAGTGTATCTTTTAGCGGTGATGTTAAGAAAAGCGCCTCATACAATGATAAGGTTGAAGCCGATACGGCACCAACATTGTCATTACAAAAGAGTGCTTCTTTTTATGATGATGAGGTCGTTGATGATAATGATAACACAAGTAGTGAAGAGAAGGTGGAAAAAGTGAAGCCAAACGAGTTTAAAGAAGATTCATCTTCGGAATCAAGTGATGCGTCGTCAACGGAAGATACTAGTGAAGAAAGCAAGGGAAGTAGTCTTAGTGATAATGCCAACAACAACTCCAAGAAAAAGAAAAGAAGTAAGAAGAAGAAGAGTAAGAAACAGAAAAAAGACAAGGTAATTGTGGTAATGGACCAATCAATCATTGATATACTTGATGAAGAGCAAAGCGAACAGCCTCCAAAGGGATCATCTTTCAAACCTAATGCCCTTCCACAAGGCAAAGTATGGGACTATGATGATGCCGCTTCATGTGGTGATAGTTGTGTAACCACGGAGAGTATATTGGGTGACCTTAAGATAGTCGAAGATACAGCCATGATGATTTATCAAAAGATGGTAGTTGGTGGTGATACAGCTCAAGGACCGAATAGTATCTCGGCATTGTTCTCGCCCAGTGAGACGGAGCTAGTATTAGAGGCAAAGAATCTAGATATGGATTGTATTGGACAGGATATTGAACAGAGAAATGGTGTTACTGCAACTGTGCACAAGAAGAAGAAGTCCAAGTCTAAGGGGCCAGGCAAGGTTGGAAGATTCTTTGGAAGACTCTTTTCCCGACCTAAGACTTGGCGTTTAGGCAGAGTGAGTGCAACTTACACACCACCAAATGATGTCTAATAGATAGCCGTGTACAGTAAAAGCTAGAGCAATTCACATCTTACATCTCCCTTCCTCTACTACTAAGTAGTCTTTTCTTCCTCTTACCTTGCTTCATAGGACATGAAACACTTGCTAGCCACACACTAGTGGATACGCTTGATGCATGCGTGCACTAGTAAGTGGAAAAAGGATACCTCTGGTGGTATCCTTTTATAGTCTATCTCATATTTTTTTTTATTTGAACTTTCGCTATTACCGACCTTTGTGATGATCAATATATCGTATGCGGATTTGATAGGTGGCCAGTGATAGAGCAACAGGTTGAATGGCCGTGTTTATGCTCAAACAAAACACATAACAAACTCCCAAAAATTAGAAATTCAACTGAACTCAGTTTTATACGTAAATATATCCAGATTGCGTGTATTAAGGCGGCGATGATGCTTAAGAATGAACGTAGGACATAGTACAAAATTTCCCCAGCACACAGAATTTTTAGAGGCCTCGCTCAAAATTTTACTTAGTGGTTGTTAGTGGAAAAATATTCAGCTGTATTATTAGCCATACTCAAGATAGGCTTGCCCTAAACAAATTCCGGAGTGAGGTTCCACTCAACACCATTTAATATAGATGATCGTTTGTTTAGGGCAAGCTATATTTTTTAATTTATATAATTTTTCACCAAAATTTACTAACAAAGCACTAAGAAATCGGCGACCTAAACGAGGCCTATAGTGTTATGAGAGTCTAAGCATCATCGCCGCCTTAAGTGATACTTGGCATCATCATTTTGTACCACCTTGTACGATCATATCGGTAGTATAAAAAGGAACCGAGAAAAGTGATACAATTATACCATCATATTGGCAATATATAAAAAGGAACTGACCATATATTATTGTATATAAAAGTGATATCTCATACAATAATAATATGATGTCTCAAAGGACTAAAACCCCTCCAAATAAATCGGAAACTATGAATACCAACCAAGTACGGTCAACTCTACACTTATTGAGTGAAACTGGTTTTACACAACAATCACAAATGAATGTATGTCAACGTCTGTTCAGATTAGTTAGACTGCCAAATTTCTCAGAGTATTTCATGAGTGTTGATCATCATCAAATATGGCGTAGACACTTAGCTTGGTCATTTCGTGATGGGGAATGCTTGAGAAACGCAGTAGTATCTAGATTTGCAAGTAACATGGTGTTCATGAGTCTCCTGTTGGGAACGGAAATAGGTGTATTGTTTAGTCCATCGCAACCTGCCGATATATTCCGAGCAGCACTGAAGAATGCAAAATATGCGGATGTTAATTTCTGGGCTGCTATTGTATTATGTATTTCGATTGGATTAACATTATCAACATTAGTTGCTAACTTTACGGCCTGGGCTATAATAAGTGCGGTTAGTCCCCAAAATGCTCACATAGTATTGCGGAGTTCGATAGGTTTGACCTCTGCACAACTTCCAGCTCGATTAGTTATCTTATCAATATACAGCTTTGTGGGATGGGTAATGCTATTCCTTTACATTTTGGCTCCACCTATCTGGGGATTCATATTGGCTCTTTTTCCGATAGCACTTATTGCCTACATTGTCATAATATACAGCTCGTTTGGGCGGCTCGTCATATATTCAAGAGCAATGCAACAAAAACAAATCTTTAATGGCTGTGAAGATAATAGTATGAGTCCTAGTAGACTGTTTGAGGAGCTATTGAAGATAGCAGAAGAGGAAAAAGAAAAGAAAGCTCCACTGCCTTTATATTATCGATCAAAGGCAGAATTGTCAAGACAATTATCTGAGCTACGATCTCAAAGTCGTGATAATGTAGATAATGGATTTGGATCAGCAAGTGCACATAAGTATGTAAATAAGATACTGAACTCATCAGCACGGCATTACCCAGCAATGGATGATTTATCATTAGAGGATGAAGAGAATGGTCTACCACAAAGCACATATTCCGATGGAGAAGTAGAAGAAGAAGGACTACGGCCACGGACAGTTAGAGGCTATTCTAGTAACTCTTCTCGGTCAACTCCATTAAGAGGCGCATCAACTAGATCATTGATGGAGTCTCCAGGAAGCTCGTCTCATGTCATGGCCCTAACAAGTTGAATAATGGCTTGCTTCCGAGAAGCTAATCTAAACGGATACACTTCAAACATTTTATAAAGTTGAGTTTATATTATCAAAGACTACTTTGTATCAGATTGCAATCTACTTATACACATGTCAAATGTATGATGAGTCCTAGTTCCCGTGGCCATGCATCTGAGACATTCCTATTAGTTGCTGTTCAACTTGAGCTACTATGCTTTGTCCCTCGATGTTAAAATACATCAAGCCAACTGGAAAGTTGACCATTGGTCTCATCGAATCCTTATTACCAGAATCCCATATTGATAACAACTCTTGCCAACTGCGTGCATAGGATAGAAAGAAGCTATAGAACCATCCTCGTGGACTGATTTCCCATTTTTGTCCATATCCATTTGATTCTGTTCCATACAATTCTTTCATTCTTGCAGGTGAGACAGGCTCCATTAAATGACCATAATCGTCGATTATACTAGCAATACGTTCCACGGCGGGCACGAAACTATGTCGTATAAATGCTTCATATGAGTTCCACAACGATGAGTTCCTATCACATTTATCAATCTCGATATGTAAAAGCAGAGGTAATTCATGCGTGTTTGTCACCCTAGCCTTCTTTCTATTTTTAGGGGTTATTGGTCCACGAATCTTTGAATTTCTTTGTTGATAACTAACTTTCATTTGACTGTCTTCATACATGACCTCTAGCCATAATACTAATGATATTGGGTTGTTAGCAGTTGTTGGTGGTTCAAATGCAGTCTTTGATATGTCTTGAGTTGTTGATTCAGATGCTGGAGTGGTAGTATTTATACCATAGAGTGAATCTGCCTTCTGTTTATATATGCGTCGTTGTTCTATTGGCATGTCTACGTATTGGATATGTTTGTCAACAAAGCTAAGAGTTGATACCGTCCATAAACTATGCCACTGCATTGTAATGGGAACAAGTAATTGATGAGACTGCTGCTCTACTCTTTCCATCTGTCTATATTATAGGTAGTGAGTTGCAAATGATATGTTAGGATGGTATCAGTAGAAGCATAAGTAGTTGTTGATATTCGATGCATGTTATATTATATGAACACAAGTTTAATAAAGTGCACATAATATGCATATAATCACAATTGAGCTCACCGTTCTAATTGACTTTGCTTTCGAGAGAACCAATGTTCAAGTAAATATCCTAATACGCCAATAACTACAGCTACTGCATTACCAAAGTCATATGTTTGTATATGTTGCAATACTGCTTGTGTAGCTGGTAACCAACCACAACTGCGATAGGCCAATGGTATTGCAAGTGAGCTTGTAAGTATTACATAGGTTAATATCCTACTGATAGATATTGTTTTTGTCATCATCATAAGATATTTGATGTTAGAGCAGAGCTTCTACCTACTGCCAGCGAGTTTGATTTGATTTGATTTGATATGCTAGCTTTACGACTTCAGAAGTCAATTTCTATCTATAGAAATCTATTTCCTATCTACCTCTAGATGCGTATTGATGCTGCCGTCTATCTCGTATATGATTGACTTGTTCCTTAGTATACTTGTAGGGACTCGAGCCAACTCACAGGTGTTAGATGAGTTGGTACGGATATAGTGGGTGTGCTTCGAGAATAGTTATTATTGATGATAATAGAGGCAGAGGGAGGCAGGCAAGGCCCAGGGGGTCTTAGCAGAGCTTCTATCTAGAGGTACACTGTAGGCTGAGTACACCAGTGAGTGGCAAAGGGGGTGGAGGCAAATTTATTTAGGATACCCTAGACAGTATCCTCTCTTTCGCGATTTTAAAGAAAAGAGTAAATGCAGATGCAAGTTTCATCCTTCATCTATCTGCCTTCATTCATTAAAATCACAACTTGCCGCCACTCAGTCGAGCATTCGCCTACTTGACACCATTGCAACACTATACTACAGTCTATCGATAGCAGTATAATATTTGCAATAGCAATAACATAATAGCAACAAAGAACAAACGATGGGTATTAAGTCTGCAATATTGCTGGCAGGTATAATAGCTTCGGCTGATGCCGTAGAAGCTTCTGATGTTCAACAACAGCCGTCAAAGCACTCTCGATTCCTCCGTAAACGTCAAAAGGGACGTCTATTAAATAAGAACAAACATGTAGTAGATTCAACAACAAAGGTTATAGAAAAGAGACATACAAAGAAGAATAAGAAGAATGATATTGGTATTACAGAAGAAGATGTCGGATTTTGGACACGAACATTGCAACAATCTTTCCCACCTACGCCACAACCAAATCCAATTCCACTTCCTACAACACCCTCACCGATCGAAATCACACCCAGTCCTACGCCTGGTGGGCCAATCGAGACGCCTAATCCAACTGAACTTCCTCCCGTGGTCGGCACTCCTGCCCCTACGCCTCTTGGATTAGAACCCACTCCATCACCCACAACTGATGAGCCAACAGTTAGCCCGTCCGGTGCGCCGACCTTCCCATGTAACTTAACACCCGATGAACGCGCTGCACAAATTCAAACATTAATGGAAACAGTATCAGATCCAGCAACATTCGCAGACCCCGAATCGCCACAGTCACAGGCATTGAATTGGATTACTAACGAAGATACAATTACACCAATCATGTGTCCGAATCAAGAGAACATAGGGTGTAGTCGAGGAGGATCAATTAATCCGATGATACAACGATATGTATTGGCTGTATTCTACTTTGCAACGGAAGGTGGTGATTGGGATCAATGCTCGGCACCGAATGATTTAGATAGTGTTATTAGTATCACGGCCGCGAATGCACAGTGTGATCGTGTAGTCACACCATTTGGTGTTGCTAATGATCGTGTTGGTGATACTAGTACTGATGCGTGGTTGGGACCAGTTAATGAATGTGAGTGGGGTGGCGTGGCCTGTTGGGGTATGGATACTCCTAATTTGAACATGTGCGTCGATCAGATTGATTTCGGTAAGAGTTGTGTATGTGTGCTGCTTGTCTATATGTAGAGTCTCTTCGCTCACATATTATGTCAACCTTCTTGTAAATACACAGAAAACGATGGTCTCGCAGGTGAACTGGCTACAGAAGTATCAGAATTGACATCCATGAGATTTCTCATCCTTGAACAGGGTACCATCTCTGGATCAATTCCCGACTCCTACGGGGACCTGGAGCGTCTTCTCATCCTTGATATGGATTTCAACCAACTCACTGGAACACTTCCAGAGACACTCTTCGATTTGAATTCACTCCAACAGTTGGATTTGAATGACAACCAGATCACTGGTGGTATATCTCCAAGGATTGGTGACCTATCTCTACTCACCTTTTTCCAGATTGATCACAACTTGTTAAGTGGGGAAATCCCTTCAGAGATGGGAGAGTTGAACAATCTGAGAATTGCATTCCTAAGTGCAAACGACCTTGTTGGAACAATGCCAGAGGAAGTATGTGCTCTTCGTAATAATACAAGTCCACCTGGCGTCTTGGGTGTACTTGTTACCGACTGTGCTGGTGCCGATCCAGAGGTTGTATGTCCTTGCTGCAGTTCTTGTGCATAAAGAGAATAGAATGGAGTCCAAGAAAAAGTTTATAGAGCCCCCAATCTTCCCTGTGTGAATATAACTTATATCATATATTGGCAGAGAAGAGGAAAAGAAGAAGTAGTGTGAAAATATATATGTTTGTGTACCCTTAGTCTTCCAAAAATGTATAGCGGAGAAGAAAAAATAGAGTTGACGATTGCTGCCGACTGTTTGGCGCAACATATAGATGTGAACAAAGAATAGAGCTAGATGTGATGTTTTGTGTGTCCGTGAATGTGCATGTAGATTAGAAACATACATAAACATCATATTATTATGTGTTGAAAAAACATTTTGAGACTATTATATGTAAATGGCTGAATGTATTTATATGTACTCGTCTTATGAAACCTAAGTACATAATATCTATCAAAAGAAGTAGATACAGGCGTCATCTTCTGAACTGTGGCTTCCCAATTTCTAGTAGTTTCCACCTTGGACTGACTTTCCTTGTCATTACGCCAAAGAATCCCTCTGCCTCATACTAACGCTGCCGCTCGACCAACCCCGGCGTGGGCTCGCTTGAGATAGAAGGATACCGTATCCTCTCTATCTGAAATTATTGGGTTATCTCTAGAGAGAGGTACCAGGGGATGATAAAACGATAAGGTAGTTGAGATCGGTCATCTCAATCAACAACACTCAATGATGGAATTAATAGTGATACGGTTTGGAGCTGCCTATGACCATTCGTTATTGATTGGAGCGGCTGATGAATCTCATTCACGTGCTCATCGAAAGGCACCCCCCGATAGCGATGACTATCTAGCAATAGAACACAACTCACTAGATTGTTTGTTTCAATAGATAATATTATGTACAGAGGGCTTAAATACCTTTATCTCGACAATGGATCTGCGACTGGTTATCGGTCATTACATATTATACTTGGGCAGTAGTCAAAGTGTTAGAGACAATAATAGTGATCAAAAGTAAATTAAGTGATATTCACTAATGATGGGATTTAAAAAGAAAAAGTGATATTTGCTTATTGATTTTTAGTAATGGTTGAATTAGTGTTACAAAAGACTTACTAGTACATAAATCATTATTACAAAATGAAATATCAACTACAAGTAAGATTGGTGTTAAAAGTGTATACATCAGTTGATAGTAGTGTTTGGTAATTATGTGGTAATTGTTTGGTAATTGTACAAAACAATCTAAAAACCATGTAACAGTGTGAACGTGTTAGTTTGTGACCAACAACTGTACAAACTATGCCATGTGTAATTGATGGATTCAATTACCTAATCAATTAAGCCGAGGCCTCCTGGTAGATGAGAGTCCATACTCTCAACGAACAACTTTATATTCTTACTCTGTTAATTGTTTATCAATCAAGTGTGCCGCACTAGTGGTTAATTGTTTATAATACCTATTATCTCTGTGTAAACAATGTCGTGATAGTGGTACAATAAATAATACGTATCGTACGTCGAGTACGGTATCGTCAGCTATTGGTACGTACAAATCAACTTCGCCATTTTAACAACTCTCGAGCTTGATAGAGTACAAAACTCATTTTTGCTAATACTCGTTCATAGGTCCAAAGTGGTTATAGATTCATATACCCAATTAGAACCCCTGAGTCTCTGCCGAGAGGCCTATAGGTTTGGATAGGTGTTGAGTTGTCATTAATTACGTATCCGGTATCTATTGATTAGTACGAAAAATCATCTTTGACACATTTTGCACGAAAAAAAAATACACTAAAAGTACGACCGTGAAGAGCTCAGTACCATAAAAAGATTTCGAATATGAAAACATCAACTCCTCTGACTTCTGACCTCTGTCTATCTTGTCACTTGCAAGTTGCAAGAGAGTGACAGCCATCAACCTCTGCCAAAGTAAAGGCATTATGTAATACATCATATCTCATATATAAAGTAGCCGCCGACCGCTGGCATTTGGCAGCGGTCGGCCGGCTAACATAATATGTACAAGTGTAAGGGGATACATTCGATTTTTTATTCCCGGATAAAACAATCAAAAAGCAACAACACAACAATAACACAATATCATGCTTTAAACCAACTGCGGCGCCATCTACCCAGCCACAGCATCAACAAGGTGAGACTACTGTTTCATTATATATGGATGTGCATTGTACATACATTGTTTGTGTGTTTTAATTACTTATTAGTCGCTAACACTACACCACCTCAAAAACAACCAACGACCACACCGTCCAAATCATTGGCTTATTTTACATCATAATGTAGAGGTAGCAGCAGCAACATCTTCAAACACTTCAGCCACAACAACAGCAACAAGGTAATTATATTAATTTATTATTACCTTGTTTGTATGTATTGATTACTTATTAGTTGGCTACACCACACCAATCTAAACAACAAATGACAAACAATCGTCGTAACATTATTATATCCAACAGAGTAAACACTGCCATCCCAATCATCAATACTACCAACACATACTATCTGTACTAACAAGAGAAGTAATAATACTACATTTAATATATAATAATAATAAAATCATACAATCATACAATAATATCATTCAAAGATATTATGACAAAAAGTGGCAGTTCAAAGAAGAGAAAGATTAGTAACAATTCAAAAGATGTTGTTAGATCCTCCTCTTCTAATAATGAGAATACACCACAATCACCATATGTAAAACGGAACAAAACAACAACAACAACTGGGAGTGGTGTTAGTTTAGGATTTGATAATTTAGATGTCTTGGTAGAAGATGTAGAGGCTGAAGAGGAGGCTGACCGTGCAGTACAGCGTAGTACCATTTACACCAAGTCGAGTAGTGGTAGTTGCAATGATGATGAATTCGTCAACATTGACAAATATATCAGCAATAATGAAAATGATGAAACAAACCAGCACCTCCCTCGATCATTCAATACACAAGAGTTACCTCTTGAAACTAAGAAGAAGCTGGAGAAGGAGAGAGAAAAGTTAAATGGGAAGGACTTGTCTGATGTTTATGAGAAGATTGAACAACTCTGTTTTGTGAAGATGGGACTACCCGAGAAGTCGTCTCTTCCCAACACAATCAAGAGCATCTTTGAATTGGATAATACAAGTGATGATATGGCTCTTGTATCTCAGTTAGTATTCGAGCATAGCCTTTATGAAGAGGAGTACAAGGATGCATCCAAGTACCAAGATAGAGCGAATCATTTACGTATGCTATTGGGAGAAGTTACAACCGCACTACTAGGCCCAGATTTTGCGGGGGATGTGCATTACGGAACGGTGATTGATCATCTAGATCACTTCCTCGGAATCATGCGATACCCTACCCGTGATGACAAGGACACAAGTGGTAACTACTGTTGCTGGAATAATGTCAATGGTTGTGTTATTGCAAAAGAACTCCTTTTACCGCTGTTCTTATCTGCTGAGTATGCTAAACAGAATGATACTTATGAAGAAGGGGAGAAGTATTTCACCCGTGTCAAATCCGGTGGTCTTGATATGCATTGCACCAATCTCACCAAGGGAACCAATGAAGAGCTTGAGGCAGAGTCAGATGAGATTGCTGAACACGTAGGCTTAACGCCTTCTCAATTCAAGTCACTTAGTTTTGGGATTGCATGCATGCATATCGTCAATAAGGTGAAACACAACGATGGAAAGCCTGCTATTGTGGACATGGGTTCATCATATGTGATGCTTGAGTGGTTTGGATGCCGGGGTTGCTTCGGTGGAACGTATGCCGACTGGATTGATACATGCCACGGCCAAGTATGGTTGACTAGCTGTCAGTTATTCTATAATGAGGACAAACGTGATGAATTAGCCTCTCGAGTTGTTCGTCTTTGGGCACGTATTCTTGGACTTCCAGATGGTTTCAAGTCTCAGATTGCTAATGAGTTTGGACGTAAGGGTAAATCAAAGGAGCAGATTGAACTATTGCGACAACTTCGTAACACTTACCGTGCTCGAGCCGTTGCCGTTCGAAAGAAGAACATTGAAATACTTGATCGTGCGGGAGCAGAGCTTGTTAGTGCATTTACAAACGAGTCAACTCAGCCCATGGTTCTATCTCGTGCACTAAATAACCTTGCCAACGCCATCCGAGCTGGATCATCGGGTAACAAGAGGACAAAGAAGACTCAGGGACGTGTACTGGGTCAACTTGTATCCAAGTTCAACCTTCATCTTTGTGGGGATGTTTTAAATCGTTTGAGTAAGGCCCTTGAAGTATCTCCTAAACTTTCCATTAGTGTTCAAATCGAAATTATCAAGGCCAAGGATGCATCTAAACGAAGTGCAATTGAAGTTGCTACTCTGACAAAGTATGAGAAGGATAAGGCACGCAAGGCAGTATCCGCGGCAGCTCGTTATGCACAGAAGAAGCGAGAGGTAGATAGGATTGAGGCCATGCCTGTATCTAAGCGAAGTAAGGAAGAGAAAGCTAAACTGGCAGCATATGAGCAGGATAAGGCAGCCAAGGCAGTATATGATGCAGCTCGTCGAAAGTCATCGGAAATTCAGGTCGAGATGATTATGGCCAAGCCTATCTCTAAGCGAAGTGCAGACGAGAAAGCTACACTGGCAGCATATGAGAAGGAAAAGGCAGATGCTCGAGAAAGATATGCACAGAAGAAGCAAGAGATCGAGAGGATCGAGGCCAAGCCTATCTCTAAGCGAAGTGCAGACGAGAAAGCTACACTGGCAGCATATGAGAAGGAAAAGGCAGATGCTCGAGAAAGATATGCACAGAAGAAGCAAGAGGCTGAGAGGATCATGGGCAAGCCTGAGAACAAGCGAAGTAAGGATGAGAAAGCTAAACTGGCAGCATATGAGCAGGATAAGGCAGCCAGGGCAGCATACCAGGCAGCTCGTCGAAAGTCATCGGAAATCTCTCCCTCTCTATTCGATATCATACTTGTCCGCGGCACTAAGTCAATTGACCTTAGAGAAGAATCAAGACTCGGCATCGGCTTGTGTAAATCTCAAAATGGATTTGTATACTTTGGAAATATCACATC
>Ga0214477_101397_pt1 | contig 11746 bp, 8 predicted proteins | sample M1_20Mar14CPVII9_FD_165058 | JGI IMG/M metagenome (GOLD analysis project Ga0214477, IMG submission 165058) | Marine eukaryotic communities from Monterey Bay, California, United States - M1_20Mar14CPVII9sort6BwellC16 | ecosystem: Environmental > Aquatic > Marine > Unclassified | place: USA...
TGTTAAGAATTGGGTAGTGTTAGAACTCGTCACACACGCCCCTATCGAGTGTTAACAATCGGCTTAGAATTAAGATTCCCCGTGTCGAGTTTTAACACCCATCGAGTTTTAAAACTCGTCACACCAGATCGCAGGGGAGTTGTTACTCCTTGCCTTCTTGCATAACCTATCCGTGTATAATTAATACTTTGACGGATACTATGTAGTAGTTATCTCCTCTATAGACGATGCCGTCTCATCCACTCATTATTAGGGAGTAAAGGATACCAATTTCAATTCTCAACTGATTGCCGTGGAGACTGGAGTCCGTGGAGAAAACTCATAATATTGCAACAGCTCACATTACATATAGCAATTCCCCATCATATTATTAATAAATAAACAAGATATGCTATCATAATAATTAATTAATCAATAACATGTCATCGTCAATCAATAGCGGATATATAAAACGCCTTCCTTTTGGCTCTCCACTTGTTCGTCCTCGTCCTCCTCTCGTTCTTGGTTATTCCAGGAAGAAGTCGTCATCAGTTCGTAGTATTGAAAAAGAAGTTGAAAAAGTGGATAACACTGTGGCTGATGAGGAAGTAGTAGCCGCTGAAGCCGAGGAACTTGTGGCCGGTGAGCAACCTAATATCAACAGCACACAACATCATGCATCCCCTTTGGGGGGGAAAAAAGTTAGTATCAAAACTACAATAATCGGATTATCAAATGAAATCAACGTGCTAAAAATGTCGCTGCACCCATCTCCATTGTCAAGAGATAGAATAATCGAACTAGAAAATGAAATAGAAAGGCTTCAAAAGTTGCTGCGATGGAGATTTGAAGTTGGTACTAGTATTGAAAACGAAATTCAAAAAGTGGATAATAATGTAGCCGCTGAAGCCGATGATGCACCAGTTGATCAGTCTGATGTCAATAGCACAGCATCTGATATTAGTGATAAAGGAAAGCCATATGATATTAGCAGTGATCGTACCCCTACAGAAAAGTCTGGTGATGATGATGATGATAATTATGCTGCTGCATTACTTGATATGACTCTTGATGATTTTGATAAGGAAGTGAATCGTCGTCGTAAGGTACGAGAGGCTAAAGAGATTATTGAGAGGAGTAGTCAACTTAAGCGTCGGAACAACAATATCGGTAATGATAATAATACTGCTAGTACATCTGATATTTTTGATGGATTTGGCGTTACCGATAATGATGATACTACTCTTGACTTACACGATACTGTTAATGATAATGATAGTCACACTGTTGTTCCTGATAATGATCATGCTCCTGCACTTGCTCTACCAGATGTTGATACGGATAATGAAAACAACCCTCCTTCAACTGCTAATAGACTTGCTGGGGAAACGAGGAACGTTCGTGCATCAACACGTGGTGTTAGTAGACCTCATTACACAGAACCATCACTAAAGAGTAAACTTCGTCGTGAGGATGTCGAGAATGCGTCATCAGCATGCAATGTCCCCCAGCCTATCCCCCAGTCTGTCACTACCAGGGGTGGTAGGGTTGGGCGTAAAGCACGCAGTACTACTACCTGTTATAAAGAGCCATCATCAAAGACCAAGCTCCGCCGCGAACCTTAAAAGGTTTTATAGAAGATGTTCGGTGCAGATGTGTTTTGGTTATGATGATATGTTTTATGTGTAGAATTGAGTGGCGTGTATCTCTATTTAGGAGGAGAGACAGCTTTATGTGATATAAATGTACAATCATTCAAGTGATATATTCCAATCGGAGGCTGTTTGCAATTGAATGTTACACAGACTATAAAGAGAAGAGAAGTGATGATAAACTAATATTGAAAAGATATGAGAAAGCATTTTATCTAGTAGTTATTCTTCAGTCAAACCAAGAGATCATCTGGATATGCCACGAGAAGATTCCAGATTGCTAAGCATTCTAAACTTCCGTCACTAGCTTCACACAATATATGAATCGGAAGATTCCCATGACGTGTCCTCTGATACTACCGATGCCTCTTCTTCTCTGTTAGTCTAATGATCGAATTTAATATCTAACTCCCCATATCTTTCACACATTTCCCAATCCACTAACGTCTTTCACAACCTAAAGGTCCTCATCATCATCTGGCGGCCAAGGCATATCAGCTGCGGCAGCAATTTCTTCTTCGTATTTCTTCTTTGTTGCCTCATCAAACTTAAATACGTTTGGTCCCTCTACGAAGTCAAGCCCTCCACAAGTCATAACAGCCTCTGGATAAGCCATTAAAAGATTCCAGATTGTATCAGTGTATTCTAAACTTCCGTCACTAGCTTCACACAATAGATGAACAGGAAGTTTCCCAGCAAGTGTCCTTTTTGATACTACTGATGCTTCTTCTTCCAACAAATACTTAACAATGTCAAGTAACCCTTTCATGCAAGCAATGTGCAATGGATACAACCCCTCACCGTCAGCTTGTTGTAATGCCTCATGGTATCCGTTCACTAGTAACTTGATACCACCAAGGCATTCAGAGTCGTAAAGTGCAGTATGAAGTGGAAGCCTACCGCTGGCATCAGCTACTCTCACTCGCTCATCCTTTGATATAGCTGCATTCTCTAGCTGGGCAAACATGAATGACTTCCGCCTACTGACTTGCAGATAATCAGAAGGGATCTTCCCGGTTCCATCTTTAATGTTGATTGCTTCTGGGTATGCATTAAAGACCATCATCAAATCCTTGAGACATAGGCCACGGATACAAGCAAGATGTAATGGCAAGCGTCCTTCATAATTAGGATCACCCCAACCCTCTATCACACTCGCTGTAATAGGTTCTGATGCACTATCAGGATGACGTTCAAGAAGGAAACGTAGTATCTGACACTGGTCCTTTCCATTATAATAGTCTATATGTATGTGAATAGGATGACAGCCACCACAGTCCCTGATACGGATACTGTCGGGGAACAATTCAAGGAGATATCTAACCGTATCAATCCCAGCATTATGTGCACATGCAATGTGAATTGGCAAATGCCCATATCTTGTGGGTAACTTCACTAGATCTAAATCGTAACTAACAATCAATTGACATAATGCAGGAGAACTCAATGATGTTGCTAGATGGAGAGGACTTTTGCCTACGCTATTGTTCTGACGTAGTGAATCTGGATAAGCATCTATAAGAAGTCTGGCGATATCTAATAGAACTTCTTCTTCCTCAATGTCGTACTTTTTGGAACACAAGAAATGGAGAGGGAGGGCACCATAAGCATCTAATACAAGAGGACCCTCGGGCCAAGCCTCGAGAAGGAGTTGAATTATACTTTTGGTAGTGATATTGATCTCTCTTGCACATACAATATAGTGTAGGAGTGTGAAACCAGATCTGCTCTGAAGTTGAACAGCGGATGGGTTTGTTTCAACTAATAACCGAAATACTTCAACAAGATGGTGCAACTCGTCGTGAAATACTAATGCAACCAATGGCATAACGAACGTAATATTATCCACTGCAAAAAGACGAGTGGTTAAGGCCTCAGGGTAGGCAGTAACTAACTTCTTCACAGCTTTTATATCGATGTATGATGATTCTCTTGAAAGGTAATAGGTCAGTGGCAGTCCTTGCACGAATATCGAGCCAAAGCGAGCCAAAGGCGACATTTCCCTCATATGACCGAGTGTTGAGGTGTATTTGTCAATTAATAGCTCAATAACTTCAGTTGGGCAGTGTTTATTCTTACACGCCTCATGAAGTAGGCATTCAGAATTAAACAAATCATCATTCTCGAATATTTTCAGCAGGTACTCAACGATCTCAACGGTAATGTTCTCGTTGGCACAGATATTAAACATTATCTCTGAACTCTCAAAAGTTCGAAAATGATAATTTATTGATTCTGTCAACTTAATATCAAAATGTGATTCTGATGGTGAAGAAGTTAAGGAGATAAATACAACCTCAATCTTTTCTTTAAGAGGACCCAAAGCAAGTGATTTGGATTTGCTGAACTCTTCTAAATCATCCATTTGTTGTTGGCGTTGCTGTCGGCGACGTTGAGCGTCGGCCTCATCTTTTGTAGGTTGGGTACTACCGAAACTAAACATAGGAGTACCTGTATTGGTTTTGGGTTGTGTATTACTTGATTTACTACCGAAAGTAAACCCTACACTTGAAACTTGATTGTTGACAGGAATATCATTATTGGGTTGTGATGTACTATCGTAACTAATGTTATGCGCCATTGTTGTTAATTGTATTCTTCTCTAACTTACTGGATGTTGTACTCTTCTCCATCTCTCTTCTACCTCTTCCTTTCCTTAATCCGTCCAAACAAAAATCACTTAGTGGTATCCTTTAATCCTTAAACAATTAAACAATTACTTCAGTCCCCCACTTCTCAACTAAACCATTAAACCATTCCCCAGCTTCACTACTCTTATCACCCAATATCAATGAACAGATAGGCGTACCACTCTCACTTAAAAATCTAGCAACATTTCTTTCTTCGGTTGCAACAAATGCAATTTTATATATTTGTTCAACCTTAACATGAAACTCAAACGATGCATCTTCACTGGCAAATGTTAATAATCGTTCATTTGTTTTTGGTGATATTGATGATTTGGAGATAGGGCCGAGTGGTGATGTTGTTTCGAGTATAGCTCCACTACCTATAACAATTATTCGGAAGGGATACTTTGAGGTGTGCATTTCATCTAATATTGATTCTGCTTTTGATACCTCATCTGAGTCGTCGGCGGTGGAGAATAATGTAGTTGATGAATGATAGTTTGATATAATAGATTGTTTATTTAGTATCGACAACTGCTGCGAATTACTCGACACATCATGATATGAGCATGATGATGTAGTAGTTGATGGGTGATAGAGTGATCGCCGAGGTGTAGTCGGCAAATTATATGACCTAATCTGAAAAGCCCTACATGAATGAAGAGAAATACACGTTGCAATAGCTGCAATTAGAGTAGTATATGTTCTCATGGTGATTGCCGTTGTTTATATGTAGTACCTACTCTCTCTAGAGGTAGATACTATCGAATAACATGTGTTGTGTTTTGTAGAATAAAGATATTATGGTATCTTTTTTGACCAACGCGACGCTTGGAAGAAGAAGAAGAAGAAGACGCTTTTACTCTTCCCTCTAGGCATCCATCCTCTCTTAGTACTACTATCAATCAGTTTGGTGCTGTTCAAGAGAATCTTGACCAATGGTAATCTTTGTCACAGAGCAAGTCAACCCCTATCTTTTTTTGACAAATCGCATTGGAAATAGAGTAAGGACACTTTACTCTTCCTAGGCATCACATTGTACATTCGACTTTTAAACTAGGAGTACATATCTAATGCATTAGTAATTCGCTCTACTTATTGAATACTAGAGATGTCACAGCTACTATTTCCTATGTCACCATTGTGCTTATCTTCTCCCCCGATTCCCCTCCGATTTACTTGATGAATGGAATAACTGACGACGTCACCTTCCCCTTCCACTCATCATACTTGGGCTGTCCTTCATACTTTTCGGCTTGTCTCTTATCTAACCTAGCAGATGCACCAAACATGATAGATAAAATACCCATCAGCCCTAATGCAGACGCCAACCAAGCAACGATATCCTTCCCAAAAACAACAGCACCAGCGCCAAAGATACCAGTCCAATGCATAATCTCACCCAAGTAGTTAGGATGACGACATAGTTTGTACGTCCAATTCGTCGGGCCTACAAACTTATCAGTGTCCTTTAATCCATTACGCTTTGCTTCATACTTGTGTTGATCTGCAACTGCCTCGAGTATCATACCGAATGCTGCCATTCCAGTGAAGATCTTTTGTACCTTTTGTAATACTGATCCAGATTCGACAGATGTTTTCATTGCAACTAGCACGGGTGTCATCATGAAGGCATAAAGAACAGATACTGACAAAGCAAGGGGTGTTCGTTTATACCAGGGTGACTTATCCATCTCAGCAAATTGCTTCTTCTTTGAGTCAACGGTCTTTTCCCTAACAAAAATGTATAATCCTAGACGAATGCCATACAGCAGCGCAGTCATTGCAAGGATGGATGGTATCGATAATGATGTTAAATCAAGGTTTTTAATACCGTCTGCATATCCAAATGATGCTAACATACTGGCTGCAGCCATTGCAACTGAGAAGCCATATCCTACACTAAATGAGTAGCCTGTTCGATACCAAGTTAGTGGTACGACTGTCAATGAGGAAATGGCATATAAAGCACCAACACCTTTTAGTGAGTTGCCCGATACTAAAGCTTCTTTTAGGATTGGACCGAGATGCATTTGCAATGCTGTTGTTGATGACGATGTTGATGTATCACCTCCTCGAATTTGCAAAAGTTGATGTTTTGTCGAGTGATGTGATTTTAGGATACGGTTTTGTTTTAGTGGACTGATAAATCCAGATACTGAACCAATTAGTAATACAGTGGCTGTATAAGCAAGTTGTATATTCATCAATCTCATGATTGTCTTTGCTTTATGAGTAAGTGAGATGAGTTGGGTTGATGTCATTAAAAATCAGGGGATTCTCATAAAAGGATACCGACCTTGATCCTTTTCTTCTGCATGGTACTTCTCAGGATAAACTTGGCATGATTGTTACCCAAAATGGAGACAGAGAGAAGGAGTTTAACATCTTGCAAGCGTGTGCCCAAAAAATTATTGGCTATGATGATTGGCAGTCATATTGGCCATTCTTAGTCCCGAAACCGAGTTTGAAACATTGGACATGTCTGTGGATGAGGTTGGAATGTATTGTGCTGGGGGATTCCTGAGCTGGACTCAAACACTTTACTTGACTGCTGCTTAAACGACCCCGAGCAGGCACATCCTGCTCTGTACAACATGGCAGTCAATACCATTGATCATCCAGGAACGCCCACTATTCTTGTGAATGGTGGAGCTTCACCCTTGTCTGGATTCTGGGATAATGCCACGGCCGCAGATGTTTGTCAAGCTTACACAGGGTCAGATGTAAGTACCTCTCCAGCTTGTCCGGGTTTAATTGAAGAGAAGAACAAATACTTGCCAGGAGGTTTATCCAAAGGACTTGTCGATGGTTCTATTACATGTCACAAAGTTTCATCAAAGTCGAGTAAGAAAGGGGATAATCTGTTTGGGTGATTAGAATGATAAGGGCGGTGATGTCGAGGAGGGTATTATGGACATCAACCTTATGCAATCAAAACAAGAGAGTAGAGTCAGTGTGGTACATGCACTTGTCCGGGTAGCAGTGAAGATTATTATGTATGAAAGACGTGTCTTTGTTATTTGTAAAACTTTAAAGTCGAGTGAGTGAAAGTGAAAAGAAACAATTAATTAACTATCATACATTACTTTATCTTGTCATTAAGAAGTGTGCAACCTTAATCTTCAATCATCCCAGTTACCATGCTCATTTCCAATCAGCTTTATATCGTTGCTTCCTTTGTTTTCAAGGAACATATTCTCGGAGGGAATAACCTCATCACCAAATGTATCTTCCGGCCAAACTTCATGCTGTGGTTCTGGTGGTTCTGACGATGGAAAGGTCTGAGGCAATCGTCCAAATACTTCAATCCATTCTTTTACAATCGTCTTGTGTTCCTCTCCGATATATACATAGTGTTCTTTCTCTGTCTTGATATCATTCCCTTCACTATCCTTCTCCCTTGGTAAGCCGCCTAGTATCATGGCAAGGATTCGATCAAGTAATGAACCCTCCATCGGCCCTACTCCCTGATCCTTTTCATCCTCGAATGCAAAGCTACTATGTCCTTCTTCTTCTTCTTCAGCTTCCCATTCTTCTTCTTGTAAACTTTCCAACAAACTATCAACCGTTTGTAATTTCTCTTCCAACTTGAGTAATGTCGCCTCGGCTATACGTTCATCGTTACTTTTGAGTGTTTCACGGATAGACTCTTGTTCACGCTTGAGGAAATCGGAGCGGGATGTCTTGTCTTGCTTCCTTTGCTTGCGGTCTGACTTGCGTTTGATATTATCATCGTGTGATATTGGTTCAAGTTTATTGGTACCCTTGTTCTTGTTGGCCTGCTTGATCTTCTTGTCTTGACTCTTGGCACTTTCATCAGCAGAAGGTGCTGGTCCATCCACAGCAATATCCATCCCAAGCGGATTAATACCAGTCTCAACTGGTGCCCATTCATCATTCTCGAACTCTTCATCCTCTTGGACTGTGGCGTCAATGAACTTTCGGCTAATGTTCGTCTCTTCGCCGAGTATATCATCTTCACATATCGTACCTCCCCAGCCATCATCGTCATAGATATCTTCTTCATATCCATCTCTTTTCACTTCATCAACTAGTAGACTGCTAGTACCTTGAACATTCTCGACAGTATCCTTAATCTCACCAAACAAGCCACGTCGTCGCAACTCTCGATCAACACGTCCTTCTCGTTCCTCAACTAACAAAGCATACCTCTTTTTTGCAACATCGACCTGTAATACGAATGTATCACGTACTTCATATAACTTTTCCAACCGTTCACTACGACCACTTGTTTTCCATATATTATATTCTTGTAACTGTTGACGCTTAATTTGGGTTTTGTATTCAGATTTGGATAAATGACATAGATTAGTATACATGTCTGCTTTCCATAATAATGATCTGGATGTATTACGTAAATGACTAAATATTTTGGATAATAGTGATGATATACGTGGATGTTGTTCATCAGTAGTAGTAATGGGTAAAGTGTATAATAATTTCCATAATCGTATAGTAGATCGAACTGAGGTTGTTGTATTTAATGTTGTTGGATTTGTTATTTCGTCTGATAGAAATTCGGGATATGGAATGATTGCATATGGTGTCACTACCTTCTTTGTCACTTCCTCCTTATCATCCCGAAGACAAGATATAGCAATGGGATAACTAGAATCGACATGACTTGCCACATTTGAATCAAATAATTCAGTAATACGTTCATCAAAATCTAGTGATAGTCCATCTCCCAATTCACTTGTACTCTTGCTCTTCTCCTTCTTTGGAGTGTCCTCTTTATCTCTATCATCTTCGTCATCATCTTTTGTACTACCTAACAAACTATCCATTAAATCACTAACTAATAATAACTTCTCCTCTTGAGTTTCAGGTAAACAGCCACATAATTCTTCGAGACTAACTAAGACCAATGGTTTTGTTGGTGGTTGTGGATTTAATGATATTGTATTCTCTGTTTGTATTTTGAATAGTTCTTGTTCTTCTTCGTATGTGTCGGTGTTGTCGCCATTCACAGAAGTAGGTTCGGTGTCTAGTTTGTTATTATCGGGAGTCGAGGAGGTTATACTTTCAATTTCACCATGGTATTCCTTCTCCCCTTCTTCTGCCGCAGCTGAGGAGTTATCAATTGATACAGTCTCTTGCTTCTTCTTGTTGTTGGTATCTTGCTGCTGTTGTTCGAGTGTTGTCCAATCTGCTACATTCTTCATTGCAACGCCTTCATTATCTTCTTTGTTAGAGTGATCATCATCGTAATCTGTACATAATATCATATTATCCTCATCGTCGCCATCTGATATGTTTATGGGGAGATGATTTTGATTGCTCAAGTTTGTATCATCAATCATCGACGTCGCCGACACCGATGTTGGTTTCTTCTTTCTTTGAGGTGCTAGCCTACGCATAGTAGGTTGAGAGTCCGCTGCCATCATATACTGGTATGTATTGCAATAGCTAGCTGCCGTCGCGAGCAATAGTAAGATTTTTAGTGGTCGGCTGAGAATAAATAAATGACGGGGACAGTACGGGTACCAATTAGCCCTAAAAAGGGTACTTGTCTAGGCAGGTTCGTAGTACCTCTTACTTATTTAAGAAGAACTGGCCTAGCTAGTTTGTCAGTTTTATTTTGTTGCAAAGGAATTATTGGTGTTGTTAGTTGTTGCACGGCTGATTGGTCGAGGCGGTGGTGGATTGTACATTATACGACGCCGTGTCGTCTGAGCAATTCTATCCTTTAGAAAATATGACAAGGTACGAGGAAGATAAAGATGAAGACTGTGGCGAACCACTAATCGCCCCACCCGACTTCGATGGACCAACCGCCAAGCGTCACTTTACTGACGTGCTATGTACATTACTATTATGGATAATGTGGATATCAATGACAGGATTGGGTATTTATGCTATACAGAATGGTGATTATCGTTTGATATTATATCCCTTGGACTATGCTGGTAATGGTGCGTAGTATTTAGACTTTTCGTTGGGTTATTGCAATACTTTTCGTTATTGTATTATATTCTCACATAAATCTTACACTATCATTCAAATCTACTACGTTATTTAGTTTGTGGTACGGATAAGGGATCAATTGATATGACAGATTATCCCTACCTTTACTACGTGAATGATTACAGTGGAGGAGTCTGTGTAAAGGAATGTCCATCTTTACCAAATTTCACCGATCCTTACACACTGGTAACCTACAATGGATTATATCAAGTCGACGGCGCGACGATAACATCTGATGATATTGATATTGCCGATTATAGTGTTAATAATGATACATTAACCTGCAATGAGGCATTATGTTATCCTAACAATAATCCTGAAAGTTCCTTCACTTCCTACGGAGTCAATCGAGGTAAAGGATTTGCATACTATGCATTAGATACCTATGAGGTAATGTGGCGTTGTGTATTTACAGATGATGGTACAGAAGTGTTAGACCCTATTGTGAATCCCAACAATGATAACTTCACCGAGGATGTTATATCCAGTATGACAGAACAGAATGAACATATCAAGGAGGGGTATTCATTATGGAATAATTTGTTTGGTGATTTATGGATTAGTCGGTACTTCATATTGGGATTGGGATTTGGTGCGCCGTTGGTGGTTGGATTTTTCTATACTTTCATGATGCGTATTCCGGGAGTATTGCCCATTATGGTTTGGTTGTCTGTGTTTGCTACTATTGGTATATTCTTTGCCGCGGCTTGGTATGCTGGTGAAACTGCTAGTCAGTGGAAGGCCGAGGACCCTCCATCATACACCGAAGATGAGATTCAAGTGGCTACCATTGCATCATATTGTCTCTATGCCGTTGGAGGGCTGCTTGTCCTACTCTTCCTTTTCATGAGGAAGAGAATTCAATTAGCAATGGGATGTGTCAAAGAAACGAGTAAGGCTGTGATGAAAATGCCACTCATCATCTTGTTCCCAGTATTACAAGGGTTGGGTTTCATGCTATTCATGATTGCATGGACAGTATACTCGGCAAATCTTGCATCCATGGGAGAGTTTGACACGAAGACATTTGATGCTGGAAACATTACAATTAGTGTACGTTATATTGTTGTTGCCAATTATGCTATGCTCCTTTCAATACATCTGCTCACCACCTTTCACTCAACACGTCTCTTAAACACAGGTCCGCACATTTGAATTCAGTGACTTTATCAAGAAGTGTGCTTGGTATATGCTCTTTTGTTTCTTCTGGAGTGGCCAATATATTATTGCCGTGGGCGAGATCATTTTTGCAATGGCAGGTAAGTTATATTTAAAGGCTAAGGTCGACCTATTGTATCATGTCTAAACATTACTCTACCCACCGCAAACATAAAGTTGCCAAATGGTACTTTGCTCGGGACAAATCAAAGATTGGAAGCTCAACAGTCATCACCAGTATTTTCACCTCAATGTGGTATCACAGTGGAACGGCGGCATTTGGAGCATTACTCATTGCTATCATCAAGATGATTCGATCGGTTATTGCATACTTCC
>Ga0214477_101398_pt1 | contig 11735 bp, 9 predicted proteins | sample M1_20Mar14CPVII9_FD_165058 | JGI IMG/M metagenome (GOLD analysis project Ga0214477, IMG submission 165058) | Marine eukaryotic communities from Monterey Bay, California, United States - M1_20Mar14CPVII9sort6BwellC16 | ecosystem: Environmental > Aquatic > Marine > Unclassified | place: USA...
TAAAGAAGTACAACATGGTTTTGGACTCTACTCATCAAGGGCTTTCCAATGATGTATCAACCAACTTTCAACTCCATTGCAATTTTCAGATTTGACAATCGTAGGATCCTGACCCTACGTGTAGCCACCGGATATATTTGTACTGCCATGTGTTTGTGCAATTTGTTGTTTCTTTTTGTTTAGTTCATGTAGACGCTCATTCAGTTTACTTTCTAGATCATCTAATTCTGCAATCTGTTCTTTTAAATCACGTTCATGATTATCAAGAGCTAATTTGAGACGTTTATTAGCAGTATTAACCTCTTCCATTGCAATAAAGACGGTTCACCTCTATATATTTTTGCAATACTGTTTTTGCTTGCTTCTGCGAATCCATACAAACAGCTAAATACCAATATGAATTACCACACCGACCCCTTAATATACAGATATATCAATAGACTCCGGACAATTATACTCATTGCAATAGGCCGCCAACTTCTGCTTTGCTTGCCCTGGCCTATTGCAATCATACTACAAATATACCGGTTAGTGATTCGCGATGAAGGAAATAACATCTTAACCTCTGTCACTGTCATTCTTGCATTGCTCACATATATTTTGGGGGGGTGGAGTATCACAAGCATCTTGGTTGTACTTGATACGAGCAAACAAGATATGTCGGTATCGTATATACCCCACTGTCTCATAAATCAACAAATATAAACAAAGGACAATAAAATAAAGTACATACAAGTAAAGACAACACAGACACGAAGCTAAAGAAAGACAAAGACAAAAATGACAATCGAATCCACACAAGTAGTTTACCTAGTAGCTCCAGCGGGAACAGGCAAGGTGAGATTACCACATCATATTGTTTGTATATTGATACTCTATGATAAGATTCACATATTCAATTCTTTCCATTGCCATACCGAAAACACATACACAAAATACAAACAGTCATTCAGCGGAGATTACTTACAAGTAGTACATGGATACAAGCATATCGATGGAGATGGACCACTCAAAAGTATGATAATGCCAAAGTATAGTGACATGACGAAGATTACTTTGCATCAGGTGGGAAATCTTCGACTTACTTTGGGGAGATTGCAAATCAAACACTCGATGCAGCCAAAGATCATGACAGAGTCGTTCTTACCCATGCCACATACAATCAAGAATCCCGTGACTTTGTTATTGATACACTTATAGATGGTGGTATACATAGAGGAAACATTACAGTTGTTGAGCTAATAATCGATCCAGTAGTCAAGCTCCGAGGCTTGTATCATCGTACGAAGCGTCAGTTAGAACAAAAGGGCAAAACGATGGAAGAGAGGCATACACATCTCGAATACGAAGGCAATGAACTAACTGAAGAGAAGTATATCAAGGCAATGATGGAACAGCAAGGTGGAGACTTGAGTGGTGGCGAGTTTGAAGACTGTCCAATGGCAACAAAGGTGGATGTATCTGATAGAGTAGCTCATCTCTCCAATCTCGACGAGGCACTTATTCTCACTCGATCGTCCGAGTCGGATTGGACCTATGACATGATATGTGCTCAAGTATTGCCACTAGATGTACAAAGGGATGAAGAATGTGTAGCAAATGGAAGTATGGAGCTGCTATTAGAACTCTTTGCAGAGCTTCGAGCAGCAACTCAGCAGGCTAGTAAAGAGAAAACAGAGGAAACAAAACAGAGAAGAGAGGAATCGGCTTCTAGTCCAGAAGACAAACAAATAGAGAGAACATATGCCTCCTCGAGTTGGGAAATGGGAAGAACTAAGAGCTGGGAAGATTGCAACTGGGAAGATTATGTCGAGTTGGACGATGAAGAGACAGAGCTATCGACCTCGTTTGTGTCAACACCAGCAGCATAGGAGGCTGTTATAGCAGAGAGTCTAGAAGTTAAAGAACATAATATTTTTATTATTATAAGTTAAATGAGATATACATACTCGGACACTCTAGATCAGCACAGCTTCATACCTCTGCTTAGGTTTCACTAACATCAGAAGAAGAAGAATGATCATCACAAGTACTCCATCCACTACTACTTGCTACTGAGAATTGATCATCCTTTCCAGATGACCGAAGAATATTCTTCCTCTTTGGTGATTGAGATTGTACTCGAGTTGTCTTCTCACCTCTTCTCCTCTCACCAAAGATTCTTCTAGTCTCACTATCGTCGCTATTACCAGATTCGACTGTTGTTGCCTCTTCAGACGACCCAGGGGAAACGACATATGGATTCGTCTCAGTATGAGTATGAGCAGTATTATCGTCTACTTTGTTCAAGCTATCCGTATATATGCTACTACTACTACTCTTACTACTTAAGGGTGGTTCAATATCATGAAGTGACAAGTTCTGATCTTGTTCCGACTCACTAGATGAAATCAATGATGGTAAACTCTTTTCATAATCAGAGAAAGTACTCTCATCCAATCCCTCATGTACCGTACTAAGTGAATCTGCATTATTGGGATTGTATATTCCCACAATATCTTTTAGTGACAAGTTGTTATTATTACTGCTCGTTGTTGTCGCATCATTCAAGTCTACCGGAGTGTTCCTCCCACTGTTGGTTAAATATGAATCGACACTACTACTAAGATCTTCTCCCGAACTTTCAAGGACGTTAATATCATTCCGAACACTATCTAATTCCTCTTTTACCTTTTCAAAGTACGAATGTAATAACTGCCATGACTTGCCATTCCTGGGGTAAGTTTCTAATGCCGTCGATAATGAGTTTAATTCATGTTCTAATGATTGTATCTCATGCTTGGCAGATGTTACCAAGTTGGTTTCTGTAATGGATTGATGATCACCACTGGCATCTTCTAATGCTAGATTGAGACTCTCCTTTTGTATCTCATCAACGAGTACTAACGCATCCTGCACTGAATCGGGTAATCCCTGCTCACCAGGCTTGGGCATGAATTGTCTCCAATCGACACTGTCTACACTATCACTACCAGTGCTACTAACAAAGCTACTACCGCCACTATTACTACTACTGATACTACTACTGTCTGATATACCACCACTCCTTGATGATGAAGAATAATGTACCCGAGATGGAGGTGATCTACCTCGTCTGTAGTAATTGTTAGTATCCTGATCTTGTTTCATTATGGTCAACTCTTGTATAGTCTTGTCCAAGTAGGAACAGATTAACATGTATTCTGGACTGCCTTTTGATAATCCTTCAATGATATTTGTTAATGTACACATTTCTTGTTCAAGTTTATCTTTGTGTTCATCATTTGACATTGTTGATGGCTCTGACCTCTTCTTACTACCACTCAGGAAAGATGATGTTAGGTTAACACGAACAGCAGTTAAATCACTATCACTATTTTGTTCCCTTCTTTTCGATGACGGAACCTTCTTCGATACCTTACTCGGTACCTGGTCATCTTCCGTAGACCCTCTTCTTCGATAATGTTGATTCCACAAACTTTGTACAGTAGTCGAGAACCATGAATCTTTACTACTATTAGTATCCTTGGATGTATCTCCCTTTGATGTATCTTCTTCTTCTTTTGATTCGACATCTTCTTCTGATCGATGAGATGGATCTTGTGTCCTATTCGATTGTTCAATGTCACAATCTACTTCATGCCAAGCTGCGGATGATGATGTTCCACGATGGACAATTGTTGACTCATTTGATAATGGTGATGGCTCCTCGTTATTGCTATTGTTCGTTGTAGATATGACAATATCATTGTTGATATCACCATCTTCTTCTTGTTTTATCCTCCTCTTTCTTCTATGCCAAACAAGTAATTCAATTGTTATTATGAGGAGTGAGAGTATACCAAAGATTATACCGCCACTGACTATTCCATTATTGCTGCTACTTGTTTCTTCATTGCTTATGTTACTGTTATCAGTAACTATTGAAGAAGAATCTAAGGACATTGATGACGGAATATAACTTGGGTATGAACTAGGACTATCTGATATTACTAATGATGAGTCAATGTGTCCTCCTTTGGATGGCTTTAATGTAGGCGTAGGTATATGATTCGTGTCTTCTATATCATGATTAGTACCTTCTGAGGATGGGACATTTGAATGAGATGGTCTACTAGTTGGCCGGTTTGATATTATCAAACTTGGCCTTCCCGAAGGTCGATTAGATATATCATTTGTAACTGACGGAACTAAACTTGGTCGATTAGATACACTACTTGTTGGTGTTGATACACTAGAAGGCAGATTGGAAGGTGTACTAGATGTAACTTGAGATGGATATGAGGAAATGGAAGGACTTGACGATACAATTTGAGTTGGCTGTTCTTTAATTTGTATCGATTGACTATCACTTGGCATAGTCGATGTTGGTTCAGCTGATGGTCTATATGATAACTTATACGATGGTATATCACTTGGTCTATACGATGGATAAACTGTAGGAACATTACTCATATCACCACTCATATCACCACTGCCACTATTAGTACTACTTGGCTGCAAACTAGGCAATGATATATCATCATCATTACTAATTCGATATAAACCAAAGTGTATATTCATATTAACTTCATTATTTTTTATTGTAAAGCATGTTGTTTGTCCTTTCTCTGGATTGATTGTACTATATTCAACATTGTTTGTTATTGATGTATTATTATTACTACTGCTACTAAATTGTTGTGCAATCGACTGCTTTAATGCAGATGCCAATGTTGACAATGTAGTAGATGATGATGATTGTATTGGTTGTTGATTATTAACATCTCTCCAAACTGAAGTAAACTCATACCCTTCCGGTTTCTGCACCACTATATAATAATTACCACTATCCAACTCATTAAAAGTATATACACCACTATCGTTAGTTTTATAATGACCCATGTTAATTGATGTTTCATTTGGATTGCATGTGAATAACCATATGTTTATATTAGTTGGTACTGTATTGGAAGAGGAGGAGAGATGATCATCGTTTATACCATTTTGATTTGCATCATAAAACGCGTTACCACCAATAATACCGCCACTAATACTATTAGATTGACGATTGTTTATACCATTATCATTTGAATTTCTCTCTATTGATGACGGTGATGAGATGGCGGGTATATCATCATGTCGTAATGTTCGACGAAGATGTGGCATATCTTTTAATAAATTGCAATAATGAGAGATTAGCAGCACATATCATATCAGTTATCATCTAGAGCCATCGTAGCATATTAATGCTAATAAAGAATCACAACTGCAATGGATAGGCCGCCAAGAGGAGTTAATCAAGTCGAGCCTCGCTCCACATTTTTCACAATGTTGAGCCCTCGATGACATTTGCGTTTGATCGCCTACTACTTCTCCCCCTTGTTTAGTAGTGAAGAGCCTTAGACAGCGGCTGATGGCGTAGTAATTCTCTCTACTCATTGACCTCTAGCATATCGATTGATACCAGAACAGTTAGCAGGTTAGACAGATGTGATGTAGAATAATTGATGTAGGGAGACGCTTGGGGGACGTCGCTTTTTTTGCATTTTGCAATGAAAAATGAACTCGTCATTTTTTACCTCTTGTTAGTTTCAGTTGCAATGATGGCAAATCTTCCTCAATCGAATGAGCCATCAAACAATGATGTTGTCTCATCTTCTTCTAACATGATGGAACAACCGTTATCTTCGTCACCAACAAATGACGATGGTTGTAATGACGGAGAGGAGGCACGGGATGAATCATCAAGTTCTGTCGTCGACGAATCATCAAACAGCAGAACAATAACATCTCAAGAGACGATGAACGCTGACGTTGTTAACAAGGAGCTCCCCTCATCCTCGTCAACCACCACCAAAAACACATCATCAACAACAACAGCAAACAATGCAATGATTAACAAACTAAATCATGAATTACACCAATCAACTCAACACAATCTCCAACTTCGTACGAAATGGCGTCAATTACTCTCTCAAGAAAAATATACACAACTCCATTCATCAATACCAACATTACAATCTAACTACAATGATAATATACAACGCAAGTTAGTATTAATATCAAGTATTAATAATGATATATTACATTTGCAATCATCATTGTATAAGAATGCAATGTTGGCAAACATTGAAAGGATTGATAATTTAATAAGTTTGTATGATGAACATGTTATTACATTTGATGATGAATTTCATACTAAAGTGGATGTATTGCAATCATCATTTACTAATGATATTAATGAGATTCAATCACATTACAATGTTGAGAAGGAGATTGTTAGTCAAGCAATACAAACACAACAAAGTAAAGATGAGACACAAAAACAAGTCATAAATGAACAACATTCACAGAACTTACAAGAGATATATAATACCAACTTGGAACAAGTAAATTCATTACATTATACAATGGATACAAAGATACAATCTTTAAATGAACTTCGTGATGCATTAAACTTGGAATATACACAAAATACAACTTCTACCAAGATTGCCTACGATGAACTTAAATCGAAAGATACAACATTACAATCCGATATACAACACAAGACACAAGAAGCAAACAAATTACAAAGTCAGATACAACAATATCAATTATTAACTAAACAAGAACTCCATCAAATCAATGAACTACATTCCCAACTACTTACTAGAAAGAATCGAGGTATAAGTAAGTTAAACACAATCCAAAATCAAATGAATACCTACCGTTCAAATGAAGAAAATCGATTAATTGATTTAATTAAACGTGCTAATGATTGCAAAGATGGACTTATTAGGCAATGTGACAAATCGGAGAAGGTTCAAAAGATTGCAATTAGTTGTGAAAAGTTGGAAGATGGTAGAGAAAAGTTTGATAGATTGTTAAGAGGGGAGACTACGACGAGTTCATGTGTTGCCTCTTCTCCTGATGATGCCTCTGCCACTTGTGATGAGGTTAATGAGGGAGAAGTGGAGTCGTCATCCTCGACTCCCGAGGCAGTAGCAGACGACGAAGAAGAGAATAACGATTCACGAACCTATATAACATCCTGCATGGGCCGGTTAGGTGATTCCACAAATCATTTCTGGAATAAGTATAACATGACAAAGCTAGATGTACAAACACTCGAATCCAAGGTATATCAATTGAAACAACATCAAGCATCACTCCAATCAAAACTGGTTACATATAATGATGGTATATCAATTAATGACTGTGTCTTGAGAGAACGTAACCCATTAATGGTTGTTAATTGGAAAATCAAAGTTTTAAAATAATTAATTTGTTACGTAATAATGACAGAAGATACATTTTGGATCACAGTTACCATTTTTCAACTCAGCAATCATGATATCCACATTCCTCTTAATAGTTTGACTTGGGTCGTAGTTCTTGTTACCCTGATGATCCATATGTATGCCACTCATTGTAACGGGGATCTTGTTCATAATGTCCTCGTCGCAGCCACACTTGACACCAAGCTTCTTGATGATATTCATGATGATAAAGTTGACAATTGTCCTACGCTTTGGTCCATCAGTTCTGTTGTCAGCATCTTTCATTACCCAGTCATCCCGTGTGAAGTGTATGAGATCGGTAAGAATAACACGAAAGAACTTCCATACCAAAAACTCAAGTGTATCCCATGTCACATAAGCATTCTGTCCGGTCCAAAATGCCCTTCTCATCTTCAGCTCTAGAATAAATAGTCGTACTTCTTTCAACATGAGTGACTCTCTTGCTGATCGATGCTTCACCCGACCGTTCATACTGAAATCATAACTAAGCTGGGAACTGTGATTCATCTTTTCGTCATATTCTGCTGTGTTGTGTTGATCATGACAAAATCCACAGACAAGACGACATTTGATACACTCAATCAGTAACTCAGAAATCTTTCCTTGACTTGCTAGTTGAGAACAACCAATAATCTTCTTCCAATACTTCTTCATATGATCGCCATGCCAACCACCTAGTTCACTTGCTGATTGGTACTTCCCAATCTTACGAAGGCAGTAATAGCACTCCTCACACAACCGTCGTACTATTGCATATACTGCATTACCAAAATACCGACTTGGTTTACTCTCCCATTGACGTTTATATGTTTTACGTATCTTTCTGTTCCTTCTGCCGTGTATCTTCTTCTTCCCGTCTTGAAGATTGATCAGTTGAGACATTATATCATTATTTTCCGAGGTTGTACCAAGAAACTCGAACTTACTACCCTTTACCATACTTAGAAAGCTCTCGAATGATAAAGTTGAATCTGAAGCTTCGGCGGCAAGGACGCCTTCGAAGAACTTTTTGTGTTTGAGAATCTTTTTCAATATCATGAGGTTTATATCACACTAAGATAGAAAGGAGAGAATTAGTGAGTTGATATGCTTGCTGTGCTTAGTAATACATATACAATACTTACCCCCTCTGCATTGCAAGTATGACAACAAGGACTTGCAGCCTGAGAATTATCAGAAGAATCATTAGCAGCATCTAATGCCTCTTTCTTCTCTTTACAAATCTTCTCTCTCCGCAGTGCCTCATTCTTCTCTTCTTGATACCGAGCTAACTCGTCGTCACTTGCATTGACATGCTTCCGCACATCTACTATACTCGGACTATCACCTAGTGATGGCTTGAGATATTGAGGCTCGAAAGATTCGTCCTTGTCAATAATCCTTAGAGTCGGTATCCCCGTATCATTATCAATCTTTTTATACTCCTTCCCCAGATTTTGTGTTGAACTCTTCTGAGCCTTCTTGATAGCATCAGGACTGTTCATTTTATTCAAGGCGGTACAGATCATATAGCGGAAGGTGCCTTTATCCCCCATTGCCTTTATCGCATTTTTATTCCGCTTTCCATTCTCATGATATCCCCACCTTGGTTTGGGAGGATCTTTATACTTGTACACAACTTTTTTATCTTCGGTCTTCTTCTCAATATACTTGAACTCGTAGCCCTCGCTGACAAGAACGGCATAGATTTTCTATAGATCGAAGAAGAGAAGAGTGAGCCAATGGAGAATGTACAAAATCACATACAATACACAAACAACTCATTCAACTTACCTTAATCGGCACATCCATTGCATGATCACCCCTAAATTTCAAACCTTTTGCCTCTAATTGATGTTCCAAGCAAACTTGTTTGAGTCGATTATATCCTGATAGTAATGTTGCATGTCTCGAGCTTAATTGTGGTACTTCTTTGCCGAATATCAAGATATACTGGTCTGATATTCGTTCCATATTCTCTTTGCCTGGGTGATAGTAAATCAAGTCTACTGCAACATTATCCTCGTCATCGGCGGCGGCGTTGTCGTCGTCGTCATCGTCGTCAGAATCACTACTCTCCTCTTCATCACTATTCCTGTCGGTATCACTATTCCTGGTATCACTACTCTCTATACCCGTGTCATTTTCATCATCGGGCAGATGCTCCTTCATATTAGTGACCATGCTTCTCAGCATCTCGTTCAGGTGTGGACAGGTATCCTCACCATTGTCTAGTTCATGTTCTATTGTCTCAATCATCACCTTTGATATTGAAGGGTCCACCTCTTCAATACCCTCCTTTAGCATATGATGAAATGACTCTTCGATGCTAGTCGATTCTTTCACCTTATCATAGATTGATCTTGACTTGCTAGTCTTCTTCACCTCCCCCTCCACTCGATTAGATGCCTTAACTGCCGCCGCCTCAGTCTCCATCTCAATAGCACCGTCCGTCTTATCATCGGATGATGTCGCCGCCTCTGTAGCGGCATCATCGATAGCCACCTCTCGACTACTCGACCGTGTCTCTGTAATGATTAGAAAGAGAGACGAGAGACGGGTGAACATGATGTGCATAAGATGTGCACAAGAAGCAAACATAAGTTGACTCACCTGAATCATTCGCCACAACCTTATCCGACGACCGAGACACAGCACCTATAACTTGACCATGCGACTTTTGAGTATCATCTCTTACCACCAAGGCGGCCGCGGCGGCAGTGGTATCTCGTTCTTCCACCGTCTCCAACTCATCATCTTGCCTTTCTTGCCTATTCTGCTGTGTCTCTGTGTTGTATTAGAAAGAGGAAGAAGAGGAGCAGACATGAGTCACTAAGGATATGGTATATAAGAATGTATGCATATGATATGTGCACTTCTCACCAGAACACCATTTATCACTCTTTCTCTTCAAAAAGAGGAGGTAATTGTCCTTGGATACTACATCCTTTGCATCGATGGGGGTACAACTCGAATCATCACACTTAGTCCATGTATCGGCTGCTTGATTCTTCACATAAGCGGTGTAATGATTACAATCCTCATGGTGGTTGCATGTTGCAAATAACGTGTAGGATTCTCCAGCAATGTCAATATCATCGATGTCAAAGTTGACTTTTGTATCAATCTTACCAACACATCTGCCAGTAGAATCATATTTAAACTTATTCATCGATGTCACAACAATTGGTGACGGATTGAAAGGCTCGATAACTTTCTCTTGAATGGTCCTGCAGTCCTTATTGTTTCTCTCCGTGCATCTTTCACATTTAAGGACATTATCGCCACTCAATATCTCTTTGGCAGAGAATTGCCTGATACAATTGTCTAATGTACATACGTCGGGAGTTTCATTACTATCATTCGTTGGGATAGGAATGGTCATAAAGTTTGATTCTTCAAACCTAACCGTTTGTGCCCTACAAACAGTGCATGTGTGAGTACATTTCAATTGACTACTAAAGGTATCTTTGATGATACTATCATCTCTCTTCTGATGTTCAACACGGGATTGTATGGCTGCTTCGGTATCATTTTGCCAATCCTCCTTCACTGGGTATTCAACCTCGGGCTTTTTCCGAACTTTATTAAGTGCTTCATGAAGTATATCTAGCAAAGGGATGAGGAATTCCGAAACATCATGTTGTTCGTTTTTGACAATATGATCAATGACTTTTATAGACTTGTTGTGGAAATCACGAGGGATGACGAAAGAAGATGTAGAATGATTCATGTCACGAATCAAATCACCAAATGATAATGCTAATGATGCCTCATTCGGATTATTATTATTCAGGCTTGATTGAAAGGTCTCCGATGTAATGAAGGTATTAAATGGAGCTGCACTGTACAATGCTTGTGTGACTGAATTCTGGTAGCAGCTATTCCCCTGATTCCTCAAACCAACAACACCAGCAGTACTAGAAGCACCAACCTTAATTATAGAGGTACGACATAGAAATAATATGAGATTCTAAAATACCATCATATGCAGGAGACACAGCACTTATTGAAAAGTATACTTACAGAATCTGCTGCCTGATCACCCACAACCGATGCCTTACCCTTCCCCTGCACAGCATCTACATCTATATCCACATCCTTGTCCAAAGCCTTGACAGATTCCTCAATTGCAGCCTCGAACATCTTCCCCTCCACCGATGCATCATCACTCTTCTCATTCTGCTCCTCCACCAATGCATCATCACTCTTCTCATTTAAATCTATATTACTTATAACATTGCCCGAAAGTCTGTCAAGTTCACTCATACAATTATTTAATAATTCATCCTTGACCTTTTCCTCATCTTCTTCATCCATGTATTTATATGATCCACCCGAATCAACACTCATATCTTCACCATCACTACCACTACCCATACCCATACTAACATCCCCTGCAGTATTAGATCCACTATCCTCTGATGAACTACCACTACTGCTACTATCATCCGAGGAACTACCATAATCCCCACCTCCAGCAGCAGATGTATTATTAACCTGAGCAATCCT
>Ga0214477_101401_pt1 | contig 11722 bp, 6 predicted proteins | sample M1_20Mar14CPVII9_FD_165058 | JGI IMG/M metagenome (GOLD analysis project Ga0214477, IMG submission 165058) | Marine eukaryotic communities from Monterey Bay, California, United States - M1_20Mar14CPVII9sort6BwellC16 | ecosystem: Environmental > Aquatic > Marine > Unclassified | place: USA...
CTGATGAGGATGCGGTTACTTCTCCTAGTCCATTGTGGCACAAAAAGATATTACATCTAATGAGGGTAAGTTTATTATGTGTATTGTTTTCGAAATGATGTGTGCTGTTGTTTAAGGACGTATTGATGATCTTCTCAACTTCTCATAATCTTAGATTTGATCTGATGCTTCAATAGGACAATGTTGCCATGTAAGTATGGAGTTTGTTATGTTTCATGTTCATCGCTTCATATATAACACTTACACACTCACTTCTTCTCTTCAGGCCTATTTGGAATGACCACAGTAACACTGACAAGATCCATACGTACCTTGTATCCCTTGGAACAAACCTTATCCTTAAGAAGAATACCCGTTGTGATAATATGGCAATGGCTGTTGCATATGCGGTTGTCGATCTTGAGGAGAGAAGTGCATATGGTGGTAAACGATACAATAATATGCACGTGGATACGGATACGAAGGCAAGACTATTCTTTGGAAGTCGTATCAATTGTTCATGCTTGAGGGATATCCAATCCCGATCGGCTACTAATGATAGCACGGCTAAGAGTAGCGAGGAGGAACGACCAGATCAGAGAGGAACAGAGCATATCAAAGAGGACAAAATGGTTCGTCAAATGTTTGCAACTTATTCATCTCATCAGAGATTTGGGGCCTGTAATCATGGGTCAGCAGACAAGAACACCATGGATTCGCTGACGGTTTCACCAGGGGAAGCCTTGAACGTATATGAAAAGTTTATGCCGGCCTTTGAAGATACGTTGAATCATGTATTGTCCACGACCTCATTGATCGATCCGGTGAAAGTGAATGGAGCAATTGTTAAGATATTACTACGTGATCACTCACGTGTCCTTCCAAATCACGACAAGGAGGATGTACGTAAGATAGTATGTGGTTGTCTCGTGGCACTTGGTACTGATTACCTTCTTCAGGCAAAGAAGCATAATGATGACCGATTCTCTAAAATGGCAGCTGTCGTAAGCTGCCAAGTGATATTTTGGGAAAAGAAGGATACCAGTGCGATGAAGGACTTGCGTGGTAATGAGGTTTATAAAACAACTCAATTCTTTGACAAGCGTAACGGATGTGATTGTTTGAAAGATGAACAAAGTAAGGTTGATGATGATACGAAAGAGAGCGCTTCCGAATCAAAGTCTGGAGTCTGCGGATACTGTAAACAATTCAAGGAGAAGGTGATGAAATGCAATGCATGTAAGGGGATTCAATATTGCTCGAAGTCGTGTCAAAGGGCTGATTGGACTAGGCATAAGACCGCGTGTAAACAACAACAGAAGAATTCAAAGAAGTGATGAATACATGAGTATATGAGAGGAAAAGAATATATGAAGGAGTGGGAGTGGCTACTTGAGGGGATAACTTACATATACAAAGAAAATCAATAGATAATATTGGGATAATGTTGATATTGTTTAGGTACAAGGTACATACCATAAGCCACCGCATTACATATTCGTTATCTATGTCTCCATACATTTTTTCATCCGTCCATCATTAAGGTATCCTTTTATCTTTGGTCATTCGGCAACTTCAGTGTCGCTCATTTATTTTGACATTGATCATTGGCGGTGTTTAGGTTATTAGGCAAGAGTTAATTTAAGTGGTGTTTGATGCTCATAATAGAGCTCATATGATACCTACTGCTATATTGTCATTAATATTTATGTAGCTTTCAATGTTCTTTTGATGTCTGTCGTCATTTACTTTACTAACACGAACAAAAAGTAACAAACTCTGTGGTATTTGGTAATGATATTAAGATAGCTGGCAAATATATGAGCTGATATAACAACGATCTGGAAAGTTAATAAGGGTTTATTTACAACATGTCATCATTGCAACAATCCGCACGAAAGCGTTCGAGATGTGCATCTAATAACAAAGTCAATTCACAAAATAATAATTGCAATACATCAAACATAAACTTACTTTCATTGCCAGATGAAGCCCTCAACAATATCATATCATACAGCTTACCACAAAAAGAATGTCAAGTATGGGAATGGATTGGTAGACTTAGTCATACATGCCGACCTCTCCGAAGATTTGCACAAACATATACACCAACTCGAATAGTATTAAAAGACTTTAAATATTATACTCGTCTTAGCAATAATGAGGGATGCGTCGATGCTCGTGTAGGTTTTCTTAGATCTCTTCGTGATTGTAGTTGGAAACGTCAACATGTAAAAGAGTTTCATGTTAATAATGAGGCTGTTCTTCGGAGGATCGAGCGGATGAGGAGAACATTAGGATGCAAGGATATCAAACCTTTGCTTCGAACTCTACTTACTACACAAGCATCTTTTCCAGAGCTTGAATGGCTTGATATTGAATTACAATCTGACGATATTTACGAATATAGTTTAGTTGATGCAGAGTCTCTTCCGGTTATACCGGATGCATTACCATCTCTCCATAAGCTTTGTCTTTGTCAATGTTTCAAAAGTGGAATTAGAGAAACTAGCCCCCACCAGTTGAGGCAGTTCTTTAGTAATTTACATACACCTTTGACTTCCTTATCAATAGAAGGAGTCGGTTGGATGACTGATTCTCATGTTGGTGCCATTATGCCGATAATAGGGGAGAACTTAGTGTGTCTTGAGCTTGTGGGCTGTGTAGCTTATGAAGAATCTTACGACAACGCTATATTTCTTTCTGACAATAGTCTAATTCCTATTGCTCAACATTGCAATCAACTTAAGTCATTTTCAATGGCTCGCTCGGACATTACTTGCCGTGGTCTTGAGATGGTACTGAGTACAAATACGGGCATTACAACTCTGAATCTATCATCCAATGGACGACTTGATACCAGAGCTGTTGATATTATATCCCGTCATTTGCCGAGGTTAAGGGAGCTTCGGAATTACCGGCCCGATCCATTAGCACCAGCTTGGCTAAATGATAATGGCCTGATTTCTCTTGTGGATGCCCAAGAAAAAGAATCAGGTGGTTCGGGGATCTTTCTCAAACTCATTGGTTTATGGCCCGATTATTTTAATCGGGAACTAACTGTTAGAGGGATAGTGTATGCAATTGAAAAGGGTGTAAGGGAAATAGAGATAAACAAGTCTCCACTCCATGACTCAATTTATGGGGAAATAGAATTAGGTGGGGTCAATCTTGACAACAAATCTGATGTGCAGCTTTGCCAAGCGCACTATCGTCACTATATTGATGGCAGCCTTTATGAACGAGAACCCGTACACAAGAATTGGGAGTAGAGAAAAGTTTAGAGAAGCAATGCTGTAATAGAATTTTAGTATGTTATATCCCACAACCAAGTATTTCCTACCTAATCAACCCATCATATCCACTGGGTTTTAAAGGAAGAAAACCGCCCACTACTTTACTTTGCCATTATCATCAAGTGATTCTGCAGAAGGCACATTCAAGGCATCTAACTCTCCATTGCAGTTGGTAATGTAATCAGCATCTGGATATCCGTGGGCACTAGCTCCTCCACTGGGTGATGTTTTGTGATGAATAGAAGCCCACTAGACAGGAGAAGAGGTCAGTAAAGGAACTTCGATGAATGAACACATCATGTGCACAAATAAGATAACTTACCGTGCAACAATTGGAAGTCCCTAATGTCATACTTTGACCAACTGTAAAAGTAAGCCCATGCAGGAATGCAAACTTGAGACGTTTGAGAAGTGCCTGTCCTTCATCATTATTCGGGAGGTAACATGTCTCCATCTTGCCGCTATGCCTGGTGCCTGGATTATCATGATAGCTCTTTTGAACAGCAGATGGTATATTGTAACTAATGATGATTGAGTCTACTGCATAGCCTGTGCATCTCGTGGAACTGTTGGATATAGTCATTTGACCAGAAGGGCACTTTCCTTGTGGGTTACCAATCGATTTGCGGCAAGTAGGGCACTGTGGCTTTACTTTGCAGGCTTGTTGGATACAAGCACTGTGAAAGATATGGCCACAGACCTTTAATGCTACACAGTTTGTTTTGAGCTCCTCCATACAAATAGCACATTCCTCATTCTTATCATAGGTACTTGGCGGTGCAGTGGTAGCATCAGTCGAAACCCCTTTGCTTAGACATCGCGGAGCAGTGTAATGTAATGTCTCGTCTGATGATGATGAACTACCTCCAAATGGCCCAAATGAACCACCTATAAAAGGTGGAGGTGCCGATGATGAAGAAGCAAATCCACCACTACTATGAGTACCTGGAAACCCTCCCCAGTGAGTCGGTCTCTTCCGTTGATGTCTCGGCTTTGCTGTTGCTTGCAGGGTTGCAAGTGAAAAAGATGGAGGAGCACTGGATCGATGAGGAGGTGCTCCAAAATGTGAACTAGCCGCCGCAACAGATGATGCTGGAAATGGAAAAGCGAAAGCTGGGTTGGATGGTGGGATAGATGCTGGCATATTCATTACATCTCGTGATGGTATGACGATTGGAGTATCATCTAAGTTGACCCGTTTCATTCCATTGTTGAATCTCCGATCCATAATTTGTTGCAATGAGTACTTGAGGTATCGAATCATCTCCTTTCCCTTCTTTGTTTCACGTATCTTCTCGTCAAATCGTATAGCTGGCAGACACTGCTTGGAGGAACGCAGGACGATCTCATGGAATTGTGGATCAATTGGCCAGCCTTCAGAGTTGCAAATACTGTCTCCCATGCCCATCATACCTCCTATACCCCTTCTTAATCCAGCCGTGGCACCTTTATCACCAACAACTGTATTCACGTCAACTTTGAGTACCAGACTATCTTTGCTGTTCAATTGATGAGGCATGAGCCGACCCGTAGCTCTCACTACATTGCCTTGGAGTCTACAGACGATGATACCAATATCACCAAAGCCCTTGAAATTCGTGCCATTATTCGCGGTATAGATGCCGTCACCAAAATAAGAACCCCCAATTGTAGACGTTACATTCTTCTCACTCCTTTCAGCAGCTGTCATCAATCCATGACTTCTAATCTTTGTAAGATTCTGAGACTTAGTATAATGATATCCAGTATCAATATAACCATTAACACCAGCCTTAACATACTCCTCTTGCTTATCCAACATATCCGTAGCCATGAATACCATATCATCAACCATCACAGGCTCTACACAATATTCCTTCAATCCATTCCTATCCGTCATAAATTGCTCTTTGGCATTCTTTATTAAAGTAATGATTTCTTGTACTGCTAACCATGCTTTGCCTTCTTTAGAATTTGACATATATTGATCAACATCAATTGCTGATGACTTTTGGGAACCAAGTTGTTCGTTTCGTTGTAGTTGTAATGCTAGTTCATGATCGGATAATTCAGTGTTTGTTGATCTTGTTGATAATTGACTCTGTGTTTGACTTTGTGTATCATTTAGACTTTCTTGTGGTCTCTTACGCTTGCTACGTTTACTATTACTAGTAAAATTATCTGATAAACCTGGATTTTCTTCTTCATCTGAGCTATCCAATAATGATATACACTCTGTTTTGTTATTGTTTGTTTGTTTTGGTTTGGCCAGTGATGGTTTGGCAGCTGGTTTCCTATCAAGTTCATCGTCACTGTCAATAACTATAACGTCATCATTACTTTGCTTTCTGCTCATGTTTTATATAATATAATTATTGTATATATACCCTCCGATAATCCAATATGTTGTTTAGTAGTATTATGAAGCCGTTACTACTAATGAAGTCAAAGACGGTTGCACCAGCTCAATGCAACACCAAATGAAATTTAGATTAGGCTGAAGAGAATATTCTCGTATTAAAATCATGAAGCATGTATCTCACAAATCAAAGAATGGTAACGATCCTCCTTTTAATACTCTGTCAATTGATAAGAGGATAGACCATGTGTACTTCAGTAGCAGTTCCTCTTGTCCTATTGTCCTTGTCACCAAATAAACCTTAAAATTTAACCTTCGTTTGATCGCTAAATAAACCCTCTCTCCCAACAATGGACACAGTTGACATGACGCCGCAGCTAACGAGCTTCTTGGTGATACATGTGTAGCATCACAAGTCCTTGAGTTTAATAGATCGGTTCTTATATTTATTAAGTGCTACCATCACTCATTATCAATTGGTGCTGGTCAAGCGACCATGAAAATGAAACCGCGCTCTCATTCAGCATCCCTCTATCTGGCCTCGCCATACCTATCGGCGGCGCTTCTCTTCAATGCTGCAGCCTGTGCAGCTGTGCTAGGAACCATAAACGACACATCTTTTCAGATTTTCCCCCTACAGCTTTACAAATAGCTTCTTAGTAAAGCTCGTATAAGCTATTCTTTTACAGCGGCAGGTCGAAGAAGCGAGAGGACACTCCTGGCTGTGGGATAGGTGGGTAGTTCATTATTTACGTTACTGATTTTGGTGGCCGTCTACGAGGTATGATTTAGTACACATATCATATGCACTTTTCTCTTTCTCACCAATCTTACAATCTTCTTTGCAATTGTTTAATGTATTACATGTGTATTAGCGGTACTTCAATCATATTGCAATTGGTTGATAATGTGAATACTTTACTGGTTGTATAAGAAGGCGATTGCTACCGATACCGCTGCACAACATTATGATTTCAGTCACAACCTTCTATCCCTGAGCAACGCTCTAGTGCTGATAATAAGTCCGCGGCATCATGACTGTCTGGATACATAGGTGGGATATGCACTTTTTTTCTTCTTTAACAAATTATTATCGATTGGTCGATTCATGCCTACGGCCTACATCAACCAGAGTAAGGCTACTGTGGTAACCCCCCATTTCATGACGTCCCTCAACCCGATAATTGGACTTGCATTGATCTCATTAATCTCCTTGTCATCTTCCGTAACATCTACAGACAAGTCCTCTGTGTCATCTGTAATATCTACTGGCAAGTCCATCAAGTCATCTTCCGCAACATCCTCGGACTGTCGGTCTTCACCTACATCCTTGTCGACCGTGATATTGTTGCCAAGACCATCCTTGTCTGATAGAGCAATGCCCAGCGAGTTGGAAGCCTCACAATATTTTGTACTATCACTTAGGTTAGGAAAGTCTTCCATATCACTTGGATCAACGACGAATGTTAGGGCCATACCCATCTCGAGATGAGCAGCAATATGACAATGGAAGAACCACACTCCAGGGTTGTCAAATATGACACGGACTGCAGTCCAGCTTTCTGGCCATTGGTTGACAGTATCACGAAGTACCGGATTCACAAGGTTATATCCTTTAATATCTGACTCTTCCCAATTGCCCTCTCCCTGACCAACAACCCACAAACTAACACCGTGGATGTGCCAAGGGTGATATTCACTTTCATTGTTAAAAGAAAATGTATTCTGGAGGACACTATGGAGTGTGTAAGTATTGGCAAACAAAACATGTCAATAACAATGAAGAACTGACATTGCAACAAAAGTAATATGCAAAAACTTACAACTCAAACACCTGATCTTTATCGGCACGAATGACGCTTGTTCCTTTTACTCCGGCAGCAGGGGATCCGGGCCACTGCTCCTCCGTGTAGTTCCATGTCGATAAAGGACTATCCGGTAATTCGACGGTATCGGGTATAGCTGTAGGCCAACCATTATCTACAGTTGCCTTGATAGATGAACCCAATAATGGCTCACTGAGAGGTATTTCAAATGTAACATTGTTAACCGCCCAAGCCATTCCTTTCTCCTTGCCAGTTTCTTTGTCGAATAATTTCACTTGGTGAGGTACTAGGATGACACGCTTGATTTCATCCTCGGGAGTTAAGAGCGCACGGTAACTGGAAGGATCCCATTCAGGATCTGATGCTTTCAAGTTCTCTATCCAGCCCAAGCTTTCTGATTCATCCAAGGGAGGATGATCTGGACGATCTTCTGGCACTGCATCTACAGCGTCAGCATACTGGATGATTGCTTTTCCAATCAAATCAGGTACACCACGGATGGATGTAGTTGCCTCGAGCCAGTATGATCCCGATGTTGGTTGGTTTGCCTCAATTAATACTGAGGTTCGCTGGCCGGGCCCAATTGTAAAGTTTGTTGTTACAAATGGTTCGGTCACTGTACCTTCGATTTCAACAATTGTCATATTGTGTCCCGCAATAGCAACGTTTAAAGGCATGAGCAGAGCGCCATTGATGAACCTCAAACGGTATGTCTTCCCTCTCTCAACCTTGATGATTGTGAGCTGCTTAAGTGGATCATTACCGCAATTAGGCAAACACCTATCTTCGTCTTCTCCAGATTCACAGAATGGTGCGATGCCCCTTCCATTAATGAGTAGCGATTGTGGATTGTTTACCCACATAAATGGGTATGATACCAACCCTATTCCTTGTTGAATGCCAGTATCGGTCCAAAAGTCTGACAGAAGCAGGGGTACACTAAGAGGAGCAAGAGTAAGAGGAGTGTAAGTTGTGGTAATAATAATACAACGAAACAATAAAGACTCGGCCTTTATACTTACTCCTCGTCATACTCAAACGGTTCCTGCTTCCGAGGATGAACAATGATTGCACCAGCTATACCATCAGCTACATTCATACCAAAGTGCCCATGCCAAAGATGTGTTCCTGGAGGGTATGCTATTGTATATAAGCAGAAGAGGATGTGATGGATATATAAGTTTCACATCATGTGCACATGTTATCAAATCAACAGATATGAACTCACCCACGAACTCAAACTCCTGACTAGACTTAGGCTGAAGCTGACATTGTGTAATGCCAGCAACACCGTCCATGAATTGTGTATTGAGTTGATGTATACCATGCCAATGCACACTTGATCCTGTAAACGGATTTAGATTCGTCACTTTAACTCTGATGATGTCTCCCTCGTTTGCCTCAATTGTTGGTCCAGGTAGCGATGGCCCAGTGCTCTGTGGATTCAAGATGTCCTCAACTATTGTATATGAATCAGAAGAGGATGTAATGGATGTATAAGTTTCACATCATGTGCACGTGTTATCAACCAACGAATTCAACTCACCCAGGACTAGATATCGGCTTGCTTTCCTCAAGTCCTGACAATCAAAAGAGTAATCATTATTTGTTGTAGGCTTAATGACAAAATGGTAATCGGTACGTGTTGTATTTGTATCGGGCCTAGCCAGGATAGATATAGCACTTGATGCAACTAGGAAGGAGGCGAGTAGTAATTTCATCTTCTTAATTATGATATGATGTGATGAAGGCAATTGATATTGAAGCTGGCTTATATTATGGTTGTAATAATATTTGATTTCATTAATGAGAGAGGTAATAAAGCATCGGCAATGCGGGTGATAGAATTGGTTAGTATATCGTCCTCATGTTAATCGGTAACGATATTCACACATCATTCATAAACAAAAGCCATATTTCTTACCTGATTTGCAAAACAAGGTTTATCTCATTGATTGTGCTATGTAGAATTGTATTGAGGAGGTGATCGTCGGCAACGTCATTGCAACAACGCAGTTGGGTTCGAAAAGAAACGTCACCATCATTTTGGACCGTACGACGAGCGACGGATACCATCGGATAGAATCGAATGTCCACTATTTTCGTAGGTCCAGAACGTTCGTATTATCACTATGAAACATATATCTGTGAACACACTCAAAAGATACAAGCTTCGAGTTCTCTTGATACTTCTTTTACCCCTCTGCCAATTGATAATACGTGTGGATAGAGAGTAGATAAAGCAACATATAACAAAATAGACCTGAAAACCCCTGCTGTAGTACAATGAGTCGTTCGATCGCCAAAATATCATCATCCACCATCACTATGTAGTGCTCTCTAGAGCCAAGAGGACAACATTCTGGTTATTGGATAGGTGAGCTATTCATTGTTATTAACGTTATTGATATAATAGGGTGATTTTATTGGTCGTCCACGAGGTATGATTTAGTACACATCATATGCACTTTTCCTTTTCTCACTGATCTTCCTTGCAATTATGCAATGCTTGATGTATACTATATTTACAGGTAATAGGTAATAGGTACTTCTTCAATCATATACCAATACTTCACTGGTTCTATTTGCTGATACCGCTGCAATATGATATCCTATCTACTACTACATATAATAATAATTGCAATTCTACCGATAACAATAATATCCGGCGATGAGATTGATTATGGAAATCACAACACAAACTGGGAAGATGGGCATGCCTCGTGGGAGGAATTTGGCCATGATAATAGTGCATGCAATATACCGAGACTGACCGTAGAAGAATGGGAGAGAGGACGATATTGGGAAGGTACAAATTCAGTGATCGTTAAAGGAGTCACCGACAATTGGGCTGCAAATCACAATTGGAAGCTGCAAGAGATGTTACGTCGATATCCAAATGCAGAAGCAACAATGGGTGATTCTAGATACATAGGTCAAAACGGCCCTGAACATTCTAGAAGTATGCTAACGCCAACAACTATCAAGGAATTCATCACCCAACATATGTACAATCCAACAAAATACTTCTTTGACAGAAAGATATCAATACCAAATGGTATGTTAGAAGATTGTCATCCATTTCCATATCCTACACGTGCCTTCTTTGAAGAAAAGAAAGAGTATCGTCGGCAGTATTATTGGAGAGATCACTTGACCATATCTATAGGTTCCAACTTGCAAGGCTTAACCTTTCACTATCATGGTGCTGCTTGGAATGCAGTTGTGCATGGGGCTAAAAGATGGATCCTATGGGAAAGAACATCATTGAATAGTACAGAGCAGACTAGATTTTCAAGAGATGAGAATGGAGAAGTGATCACCGCGGCAGAATGGATTCGAACATTACCACAGCATCCCGAAAGAGTACAAGAGATTAAAACAAACGGACATGACTGTATCCAATATGCTGGAGAAATGATGTTCATACCTGATTCAGTGGCACATATGGTCGTTAATATAGGAGATACAGTGGCAGTGGTGTCCGAGGCGGATGTGGATAAGAAAGAAGAAGATATGAAGAAGAGGAGCTATGATGAGTTATAGTAAACATTGACCACTTTATTACTCTACTGAAGTACTGCTAACGACCATTAACCATATATAGAATATAATCAAGCTAATATGAGCATACTCTAGTCACTTCTTTCCTTCTTCGTTGATTGTCGTGGTGGGCCCGTGGCGGACTCAAGGAAATTACACGCGGACTTAATAAAGGAGTTTTCCTTAAGTAAAAACATGAAAACAACAACTTTACTCGAATACTGGTAATGGATTACACTTGTACTTGGATTGGAAATAAGACAACGTGGAGAAGAGATCATAACAAAACTGTACCATAAGTATTATCTAGTATTATGGATAGTGTAAGCAAAGATACGCTACTCGCGGTCGAGCAGAATTCTGATGAAGTAACATCTTTAGAAATAGGTGCACATCAGAACGAATACAAGAGGGTGAGCTGGGGGCAGGGATTATTTAAGTCAAAAGAATCCGCTGACTATGATCGACTTGGTACCGCTATAGGAAATAATACATACCTCACAAGATTAAGGATTGACAATATATCTGAATATGTTACATTGGATACCACAAACAAGAGATTTTACAATGGCATTAGACATAACTCTACGATTACTGATTTGTTTCTAAGTGCTATTAATTTTGGTGATATTAGTATTACTAATGTGGTCCTTGAAGTACTGGGGGCGTGCCAGGAAAAGAATATTCTTACTAAATTACTCATCAAAGAAATGCCATTGGTAAGCTCGGCGGAGGAGAAC
>Ga0214477_101402_pt1 | contig 11690 bp, 6 predicted proteins | sample M1_20Mar14CPVII9_FD_165058 | JGI IMG/M metagenome (GOLD analysis project Ga0214477, IMG submission 165058) | Marine eukaryotic communities from Monterey Bay, California, United States - M1_20Mar14CPVII9sort6BwellC16 | ecosystem: Environmental > Aquatic > Marine > Unclassified | place: USA...
TTCTTATCGGACTTCTTCTTATCATCCTTCTTTGCTTTGGAGCTCTTGTTCTTGTCCGACTAATGAGTTATGAGATCCAGACAATATTATGGGGTTAGAGACAAGAGATCACAACACAGCAGCAGACACACACAAAAAGAGGAGAACCACGTGGAGCATCGTACCTTCTTCTTCTTCTTATCATCCTTCTTTGCAACACCCTCCATATCATAGCTATCCTCCTCATCGTCCTCTGGATCATATAGACCAGCATTGACGAGTACATCCTCGAAGGCCTCAATGGGTTGAGCTACAGCACGGGCTGGTTCCTATATGATGACAACATACAAATGATGGTGAGTGATGGCATCGTAGCAGAATAGAAAGATATTATTGCAATACAACACTAACTCACCTCCGCCAATGCAGGAACTGCAGCAGTAAGCAGCAATGCTGCTGATGATACGAGTACGGTTTGGAGTTTCATTATCGATCGATTGATTAATTTGTTTGTAAATTACTAATTTGATATTTATGAGCATAAAGTTCAAGCATTTATGCAGTGTTTTACAACGCGAGGCCAAATCCAGATGGGGGGTTGCGTGGATCATAATAGAAGAGGATTATATATCCGAGAGTAGGTCACACGATAAAGGACGTGTGGCGTTTTATTTGGCGCCTTTTTGTTGTGAGTTGTGAAAAGATTTTTTTGGGTATCTTGCAGACGGATACCGGTCATTTGAAGAGAAATGATGAGGGAGTAACTGTACGCCTCCTAAGAGGCAGAGCAGCGGTAGCATGACAATATTGCTGCTCCTAGTTGTGAATATAACAAGTAGCCGCTAATCAATCCTTTTGACTACTCATACTGTTTCAATTGATGGTAGTCCGGTGATGGTATCCTTTTTCCAAAAAAATGACGATCACATAAATAATTTGTTGGTAGTACTATCACCACTAACTAACAAAAATTATACTCTAATAATCAGCCTGCCACCCAACCAACCGAATAGAATAATGACAATATCTACTAATATATCATCATCAATATGTTTTCGGCGTACTTCTTCCAAAGTATCCTGCCGTCTATCAACAATATTTCTACTACTAATTGTATTACTAAACTCGGTTCACCTAAATAATGCAGCAGATGACCTATTTACTGCAATGGATACAAATCATGATCATTCAATAAGTGAAGCGGAATATAATATTGCATTATCAAAATTACTAAATACTGACAATACTGCCAGTAGTGGAGGTAGTGCAGCAGCACAACAAGCGGCAATTACACCTTCATTAGGTGGTGACTCCAAACCATCCTTTTCTGGTGGTACACCATTAAATGACAAGCTCAAATTCCATGATAGTGGTACCAAAGCATTCTTTAAAGGATTATTCTCATCCTTTAGTGCAATTATTGCTACAGAAATTGGTGACAAGACATTCTTCATCGCCGCAGTCCTATCAATGCGGAATGATCGTATGGCTGTATTTGGTGGTGCAATACTAGCATTAATTATTATGACAATACTTAGTACATTAATGGGATTGGTATTACCAAGTTTAATGCCAAAGAAATATACACATATAATTGGTGCTATATTATTCTTATACTTTGGTGTTAAGTTATTAATTGATTCACGTGGTATGGAGGATAAGGTGTCAGAGGAATTAGAAGAGGTTGAAGAGGAATTGGCTGAAATGAATAAAAAGAAGAGTAAGGCACGTAAGAAGAAGGAAGAGGAGGATGAGGAGAGTGATGATATTGAGGTACAACATTTAGATAATAATGGTGATTTATCTGATACTGGTGGTGGTGCTAAGAAACGTCGTGGGGGTAAGAGTGTTAAACAATCCCAATCAAGTGGTGGTTTGTCAGCCGCTGAGGATTACAGTGGTTCATCGTGGGAAGCTGTATTTCTGCAAGCATTGACAATGACATTCTTGGCAGAGTGGGGTGATAGGAGCCAGATTGCTACAATTGCTTTAGCCGCTGCCAAGGTGAGTTTTATGTTTTGTATTGTATTTTGAGGAGATATAAGTGTGTTTTGAATTGGTGCTAGGCACTATTTTACTCATGAAACTTTCTAACAACAAACTTGATTTTATATTACTATCATAGGATCCAATTGGTGTGACGATTGGAGGGTGCATAGGACACAGTATCTGTACGGGTATGGCAGTCATTGGGGGAAGAATGTTAGCTTCTAGTATATCAGAAAAGTCGGTGGCATTTTATGGTGGTTTGATATTCCTAGCATTTGGTATTCACAGTGCCTTCTTTGATTCGGCGGAGTAATAATGTGCTATTATTGGATTTGGCATATAAGCTGGCAGGGTGGAAATTTACACCTCATAGTTTAACTTTACTGACTAAAGGGGAAATGAGAGTTTATATCTTTAAACTCTTCTATCAATAGTATTGATCTCCTCGTCTTTATACCATACTAACAATAACGGTAATGATCATAGGCAGCGGCAGCTTCATCCCTCTGTTTACTCTTAATCTCGCTCAAATATACTTGGTATGATTGTAAAGCTTCTGTGTAATCTTCTTTTGTGGCATGTCCTTCTAAGTACATTCTTTGGATCAACTTCAATGATTTACTATGTCCACCCCTGATAGCAATCATGAAGTGTTTCAATGCTCTATCGAAATTACCTTCCTCTGCCTCAATGCAACCTAAATTGTGCCTTGCTGATTCACTCCCTCCCATAGCTCCTAATTCACAATAATGTGTAGCCTTCTTCTTGTCTACTTCCACACCTCTACCAATTCTATATGAATAACCAATTTTGCCGTATGCATAAGCACAACCAAGTTCAGCTGCCTGATGCCAAAGTTCTAATGCCTTGGTAACATCTTGAGGAAGCCCATGTATCCCATCCTGGTAATAAGCTCCTACATTGTACATCGCTTGTGCATCTCCAGCATCTACTCTTTTGTTCATCCTTTCAATTGCTTCCCCCATTCCGTCAGGAGCCACAACTCTGCAAAATGGGCACTTTTCATTACCAACTTCATTTCCTTGGTCATCATATAAGGGCGCATACCTACATCCACTGCATATAATTTTGCCACAACATGACATGTATCTCCTTCCCAAATCTAGTGCTGGTACCTGTATGAAACATATTGGGCAATCTCCATACTCTGGTGGAGGTTGCTTGAATAACTCTTCATCATGTAACTCTGCTGCACGTTTTCTGCATTCTTTTTTATGCTGTGGCCGATGAGCTTGTTGACAATCTCTACTGCAATACTTTACCAACTTACATGCTGCACATGATTTGAGATTATCACCCTCCTTACCGCAGTTTGCACATACCGATACTATATCATTAGCTTCTTTGTCAACCGTGCTCATATTGTTTAACATTAACATATCGTTCATATCACTTACACCAACATTGATTTTGATGCACTGTCTTTGCAATTATCGGAAGTGCTCATTTAAAGACTTGATACTAATACCTTATGTCACCTCTCTGTACTACGATATGGTAGTATGTATCCTACCTGTGTGACCTCAAGCAAGGCAGGAGTGGATCTTCGTTTGATCGCCTAATCTTTATTTTATTCTTCCTTCCGGAGACCCTAAATCAAACCCCCCCATGGAGCGGCGGCGTGGTTAGAATAAACATTTACGTACAGAATTGATCTGATATACTGCTTGAATCTTGTTGGCAAGAGCAAGTTGCAAGGCGGCAATAAAAACAACACACACATCACACAACTTAATTACTAATATACACAAAGATAAGATATCATCGATATATTTACCACAAACCAAAATTTATATTGCAGTTAGTGTGAGAGGTTACATTTCTAGTATTGTTTGTTTATATTAGTTCACAGCGCGTCACATACAAAAAAGAGTAAATGTAAAGATGAGCACGTCTAATACTAATACAAAAATAGATAGCTTATGTGACAATCTTGAGGGTTGTAAACTTGATGGCACGGCGGAGACGAAGATTAGTGATGAAGAACTATTCAAACAACCACCACCACTATATGAGGATTGCCCGATATGTTTCGAAAGAATGCCAATACTTCCTACGGGGAGTAATCATTATGCCTGTTGCGGAAAGATTATATGCAGTGGATGTATTCATGCACCTCTTTATGATGATCAAGGGAATGAAGTTGATAATGAAAAATGTCCCTTTTGTAGAACTCCACTACCTGAAACAGACGAGGAGGTGGTCAATAGGATTAAGAAAAGAGTAGAGGCTGGCGATGCTACTGCAATGTATAATACTGGAAATTATTGTAGAGATGGAAGAAACGGGTTTCCAGTAGATCATACCAAGGCATTAGAATTATATCATCGGGCAGGAGAACTTGGATATTCTAAAGCATATACAAGTATAGGTTATGCATACAATAATGGTATAGGGGTAGAAGCTGACAAAAAGAAGGCCATATATTATTTTGAGCTAGCAGCCATGATGGGCGATATAATGGCGAGAAGCAATCTAGGTATTTTAGAAGAAAAAATAGGCAACTTTGATAGAGCACTGAAACATTACATGATTGCTATAAGAGGCGGATATTCCAAATCATTGAAGTTGATCCAAGCATTATTCTCAAATGGACACGCAACAAAAGATGACTACACCGCAGCATTAAGATTCTATCAACAATATTTGGGTGAGATTAAGAGTAGACAGAGGGATGATGCTGCTGCATTTGATGAGGAATTTCGTTACTATTAGGATCTAAGAGTTTTTATTAATTTTAATAGTGCAATAGACTTACATAAAGAGATAGTTGTGACATACCTTACAAATACATTTCTTTTACATAGTGATATGATACATCTCATCCCACAGACTCTTTTACATGCCAACTACCGAACTCTAATAATAACGACAATCCTCTCGTGCAGCGGCAGCTTCATCCCTCTGGGAACTTTTGATATCACCCAAGTATGCTTGATAGAATTTCAATGCTTGTGTATAGTCTTCTTTTTTGACATCCCCATTTGAGTATAATTCTTTGATCAACTGCAAAGAATCAGCATGCCCACCTCTAATACCTATCATGAAGTGCTTCAATGCCCGGTCTATGTTACCCTTCTCCTCCTCCGAAATACCTAGATTATACCTGGCTTGTACATCTCCTCGTATAGCTGCTATTTCAAGGTAATATGCGGCCTTATTCTCGTCAATTTCCACTCCTTCGCCATATTGATATGCATAACCTATATTGAGGAAAGATGTAACATAACCAAGTTTTCCTGACTTATGCCAATGTTCTAATGCCTTGCCATAATCTTGTGGAAAACCATATCTTCCATCTCTATAATAATTTCCAGTATTGTAGATTGCAATGGGATCATCTAGCTCCGTTCTTTTCTTCTCTCTTTTAATGTGTTCCTTTCTTGTTCGAGGAGTTAGAGTTCTGCAAAATGGACACTTCTCTTCTGCAGCTTTGTTGCCCTGGCTATCATAGACAGGAGCATGCATGCATCCATTGCATAGAACTTTCCCACAACATGACATGTAATTAATACCAGATTTCAGTGACGGCAATTGCTCAAAGCAAATCGGGCAATCATTTAGTGTAGGTAGACGAATAAAACAAATTGGACAATCATCTTCTGCTGATGGCGGTTGTTTGAAAAGTTCTTCATCGTGTAGTTCAGAAGCAAGTTTGAGTTCTTCTTTATGTTTCTCAGAAGCAAGTCTGAAATGCTCATCGCACTCTTTCTTATGCTTGTGTCTGTGTTTCTTTTTGCAAGCGGCGTTGCAATATTTCACTTGTTTACATTTGTTGCATACGTTATTGATATCATTTCCCTCCTTACCGCAATTACCACATACTGATATACCATCATCTGTAGCATTTAAACTCATTTTATTTAACTCATCGTTCATCTCACATACACCATCATCATTTGATTTTGATGCACTGTCTTTGCAACTATCAGAAGTGCTCATTTTATGTCTTCGGAAACTCTACAAGCTACCCCCGATTTATATTAGTTGCTTTGTCACCTCTCTGTACTACTATCAACCTAATAACAGCCAAGTCAATTACTATCCACGCGTTGACCGTTATATCGCCAATTATTCGTAGAAAAGTTTTTTGTCATTTGCTGGCTGCTGGTACAATAGTTTTAGTTTTAGTTTTAGTTTTTATGTTATTTTTTGTCTTGTGAGTGGGGATCGTAAGTCCGCTCTAAGGACTGATATAAGTAGGTGAATGATAGAATAGGTATGTGGTAGTTTGTACTATCTAAGAGTTGTCATATTGTCCTATAACAACTGGTAGTAATACTTTATAACTATCAGATGTACCCATATACCCAAAAATCTATTTTTGCCTTTGCCTGTGATTTCAGATTTCACGACACGCATATAATATATACTCTTGTATCACATAATACTCGTATCATACATATTGGTATCAAAAATGAATATAATTGCACCATCACAAGCATGGTCTATGCTACAAAGACATGCCGATAAAGATGTCAAACCATTACGCCTATCCTATCGGAGCTTATTCGTAATCATGGTACCAATAATGAAGATGGAGTTGATCCCTTTGTTGAGGTGTTGCACAATTCAGATAACAATTCTCAATTTATAGTAGATTGGTCAAGACAACGTACAACTTCTGATACTATGAACCATTTGTTTCGTCTTTCAACTGCCATGGAGATTAGAGAGAGGATTTATGATTTAGCATGGGGTCGATTAGCTTCTGGTTCCAAATCAAGGCAACAACAGAATCAACAAAATAAAGTCAGTTTTTCAAATAACTTGGGTGATACCACCTCTCTATTTGAAGAAAGGGAAGCGGATGAGGAGATTGGTGGGAGCATGCATCTATCATTACGTGCTCCAGAGGGATTAGTAATGCATGATCCATGTTCAAATAACAAGAAGAAGAATGCTCTTGATGCAATACACTCTTCATGGCATAAAATACAAACACTGACAGAATCAATACGAAAGGGAATTGTTCGAGGAGTTTCGGGTAAACCAATATGTGATGTACTAGTTATATCTGGAGATAATAGTTCAGTTGTTACACACTCTTTGGAATTTGTATATCAATCATTATTACAAAATGAAGAGGGTAGTATTGCTTCCTCGGTTGATTCGTCATTATTATCTGTATCAAAGAGTGGTGAATCCATGTCATCGTCAACTTTAAATGTTATGAAGAATATGGTTACGACTCCTTTTAAAAACAAGTCCGGTATTATTGCTTCCCAAACAAATAATACATATAGAAAGCGAAAGTTGAAGGTAGTAACATCAGCAGATGATACCAGTACATTAAACGATATACTTTCTCAGTTCAACCCAGCCAATACGCTGGTAATATCTTTAGATTTAGAACCTGCTTATGAAAAGGATTGCAAAGCTCTTACGGCCAGCATAAGAGACTGGTTGGTATCTGATTTGATGGACACTAATAATGAGAACAGGACAAAAGAAGCAATTGTTAAAAAGCACATGTATATTGTTACGGTAAATGAGACTTTGAAGAAATTAAATAATGCAAATGCTTTCTTATTACTACGACATTCAAGATGTGAACAATTCTCTACTTTCTCTGCTGCAGGCATCCTGGTAAGAAGAGTTGTTTTGATATCTATTTTGATATGTTGATGTTGACTTACATTCTTCACATACTGCCCATTAAACCATAAACAGCCACTATCTCTCATCTTTGGGTGGGATATTGTCTCCTCTTTTATCAAGGGCGCCCATGATATGGATCGTCACTTTGTTGATACAAATCCAAGACATAACTTGCCATTTATACTTGCGTTGTTGGATCTGTGGAATGATGAGTTTTTACAGTCAAGAGGTAGAGCTGTAAGTCCGTATAGCCAATCACTTGCATCATACCCTGAGCTAGTGGCTACAATGGAGAGTAAGGTACTTTGTGGTCAAGGGTCAAATCAAATCATTAGTGGGTCTCATGCTATGCATAGTGATCAATGTATGGAGTTTATCATGACATTACAGCCTGGTCAAGATGATAGGATATGTTCCTTATTAGCTCTTGTGGATACGCTTGCCTTTGGAAATACAATCAACAACAAAAGAATCGATGTTTCGAGCCCCGGCTCTCCTCAACAGCCATTGATCCAGCGTAATGACTCAATGAAATCTTATAGCAGTACTAACCAGAAAGAAAGTAGTGGTTTGGCGTCCTCGGGAAATCAGCCTAGTACTCTAATTCTTTGTGGAGGGGACGCATTTGCTTGCGGTCAATTGATAGCGATGACAGAACACCGGACGCTACTTACGGCTTGGCTAAGAGGTATCGATCCATTTACTACAGAAAAGTCGACATCGCTTCAGGTTGAACAACAGCGGAAAGAACAACTGACAACAAAGTTACGGCAGATACATAGTGGTGAACAAGTGGAAGAAGAAGATCAAGTCAACTCATCTACTATGACAATATTGAAATTAATTAGTTAATCTGAATCTAATATGGAACCTCATTATAGCACAAGATTTGTCTCTTGGTGATATTGCCACTGAGCTGCATACTTTGCCTCACGTCTCAGAGTCCTCAAATACGTCAAGCCGCCGCTGCCTATAGGTACTTCATCCATGGCATGTCGAAATTGAACGCTAGCGTTATCAAATGATTTCAATCGACTTGGTTCATCGCCCCCATTCAAACGACAAAAAGAGCGAACCAATGGGTGTAATATATCAATATGTATTGCATGATTTGGCATGTTGAAGTGTGCCAACATTTCGTTTGAACTTGCTGGTCCGATTTGAAGCAGCTTCTCTTTTGAGTTCACCAACTTCCAAACGTAACTCGAATCAGTATATATGCTGATATCATAGAAAGCATCATCGTCTCTTGCTCGAAGGAATGACTCTACGATCATCAAACTACTTTGGGCTGCATAGAGCTCGCATCTATTCTTGGTGGGGTTCACACCTGAGAATACCGCCACCACTTTGCTCCTATCTTTGTTGTCCGGTCGCGGCGGTCTTATACCGAAGCAACTCTTGGCGGCTACTGAAAATTCTTGAATGAAGTTTGCCTTGTCGTCATCTGAACCGTCAGTAAAGACTTGAATAGATACAGCACCAGTTCGTCTTTGACCTCGCGAGCCATCATCCTTATCACTTGGGTATACATTACCTGAACAAAACAGAGATACTTTGGTCTTTGTTGAACTGTGTGTATCTTCTCTTGGTGATGTCAATTGTATGTCAGCAATTGAATAGAGATAGTGCTTCCCAATAGGAGCTCTGGTCTTATATGCTTTTCGAGCGGTAGACTTGGAAACATCTAAATCATTTGCAGCATGTTCAATATCCCTGTATATCTTTATGAGCGGTGAATCAAGTGAGGCGTCTGAAAATGGTGACGATATTACGCAGTCCCCTTGTTGAGATAAATCTGTATGAGATTCTTGTGCAATCTTTGCCCTTCCTTTCTTTGAAGGAAGAAGCCATGTCTCAAGATCTACATCCTCAGGACATCGCTTTATTCTATCCTTCACTACAGTATTTGAACTAGTAAGGAGTGATGGGTTGTTTTTGATGATTGCTGCTGCGATCTCTTTCGAATCAAGTGCGTCGCTCTTCGAGAGCATCTCAATCTTTGTCATGATAGATGCCAAGGACTGGCGTAGAATACGAGGTGCTTTCAATAATATCTCTCCCAACTCTCGTGGTTCATTCAACATCAGTTCATCAAAGAGAAACCTGAGTAACGGTTCAATCTTGTTCTTTCTACTAAGAAGTAGTTCTTGTGGAGATGTATATACCATATCACCTACTTCATGAGGATGTAGAGCGCCCAACTTCATTAAAGAGACTACCTTTGGTCGTAAATTTTCGGTTAGTGATAACCCCATAACTGCCGGTGCCAATCTAATGATACGGCTGATTGATGATTCGTCCATGCCAATCTCATCAATGAAGAAGTCTAGTTTTGGCTGTAACGTTGAGTTCACACCGTACTGCAGTAACGAAGGCTGTTTCAATACCGCTTCCTTCATATCCTCTATTGACATGTCGACCTTATTTGTGAAGAAATCTAGCCTATCATTAAAGGCGGAGGACGATACACCAATAAGACTCGGCATTCGGAGTATCAACTTTCTTAGCTCGACACTGGAGAGCTGTAACTTGCTCTGTGACATATCACATTTAGGCATAATATTGTCACAAAGATCATAACTACTCAGCCTCGTGTGAGTCTTTAATAGTCTGTATACATCACTTGGTGATATCTGCAATCTTTGACGGAGAAAATCAAGTTCTGGTCGTTTCAATGTACTTCTCACTGGGCCTTTGCCTAGCATAATCCAGTCTGGTTCGATATTGTTTGTAGTCCATAATGGTAAACTTGATTGTAATATCCTTAGCTGAGACCACTCGATTCCCAACGAGTGGAGGTATGCAAAGCAAAGGGCATCACTAGGGTCAGTGCCTTCCAGGTTCAGCTCATTATATACCTGCAGTTCAGCTGGTACTGATACTTGCATCTGCTGCAGATAGTTTAAAGACGGCTTTTTCGAATCCTCATAGTATAGTGCCAATAACTCAGGCATCATTGTGATTGCCTTTGTAGCCTGATCTATAGTCAAGCCTGCACCGTGACCTTGTCCAGCTAATACTGGCCAATCAACAATGGATCCATCACTACCTCTATCGGCAATTATTGCCAATGAGGGCATATTGTCGGGAAGTGGTTGTAATAAAAACTGTATTAACCCTTCCAACTCGTCACAACTATAAAGACACAACTGAGGGAAGTTTTGCATGACAAATGCAACTTCTTTCGTATCCATTGCTAATCCTACTCCATCTTCTTTCTCTCGCCGACGGCTTAGCAAATCAACAACTCTTGCATAATTCTGTACAATCTTATCAGATGTCAATCCTCTCTGTGCAAATCGTCTCACATCCAACCGGAAGAAGTGACGTGGTATCATCATCAAAGTTGAATCAGATCGTACCAACTCTAATAACTTTTGTAATGCTGCATTAGATTCATCAGTTTTCATCTCATCTAATATCACGTCATCATCTTTAGTATTGTATTCTAATTCACATAACGTATACAGACCCATACCCGCTATAGTTGTTTCGCATTCCTCCTCTTCAATATTACTATCAATGTACCTTCCTCTACTGATTAAATTATACTGACTATCTGTATTATTCTCATCTGTATTGTAGATTAATGAACATGATGGTGGAGGAAATGGTAAATCGAGTGGTGATAATACTTGTGCGGTTGGATACGAGTTTATAGCATCATCTAGGAAGAGAAATGATTGCATAACTTCATCTTTGTTATTGTTGTTGATACCATCATTATGACGTTTATATACTACATGTCTTTGAAAGATACGAGAGAATTGTATATAAGTTGATGGTTGTGTATATTTCTTCTGCTTTTTAGATGACTTTCTTATCTTTGATGATACTGGAGTATTCTTCTTTTCTATACCTTCTGTTCTCTTCGTGTTTTTATGTATGATATCATCACTTACATCTTTATTGCTGCCTGTTGCAATAAATAGACATTTATTGATGGGTAGATAATGTTTATGAGAATATAATTTTTTGGGTATGATAAATGCAGCTGTTGTATGTGGCTCGATATTAGTATGAACTGCGTCGATAGGAATAGATTGCAGAAGAGATATTACTAATAATACTAACACCATGATACCAATAGAGTTGTA
>Ga0214477_101403_pt1 | contig 11685 bp, 9 predicted proteins | sample M1_20Mar14CPVII9_FD_165058 | JGI IMG/M metagenome (GOLD analysis project Ga0214477, IMG submission 165058) | Marine eukaryotic communities from Monterey Bay, California, United States - M1_20Mar14CPVII9sort6BwellC16 | ecosystem: Environmental > Aquatic > Marine > Unclassified | place: USA...
GCGTGGCTCGAATTGCCTCCAGGCCATTTTGTTCTGCCTCAACAAGTCAGATTGGTACTCCCCGGCTGATCAAGAAAAACTCGTGAATCAGATCTCTCAACAAACAGGAGATTTCGTAAATCAAAAAGACATTGTCTGTATCCAAGCTCAAGTGGGACATCGCACGCGTCGGAAAATTCTCGCCAACGGCACTGAGATAGACGAAACGATCGAGGTCGAACCAAATATTGAACCGCTTGCATCTCGCATGCTTCAAATCGTCAAAGAAGACGGTAAAGACCTGTTGGTTGCTAATCTACTCCTCAGATCCCGCGGACTCGTCGAGAAGGCACGAAACAGCGTACAGGAAGCAATTGACCAAAAAGCTTGGAAGGTTGTTGATAAATACATGTGGGGCGCCGGAGGCGTCGCGGCCCTTAGCCCATTCCCAGTAATTGATCTAATTGCCGGCTCTGCGATTTCTACCAAGATGATCATTGATCTCGCCGAGGTTTACCAGCAAAAAGTCGATCTCGAAACAGCTTCCAAATGGCTCGGGGAAATGGGCAAAAATCTGATCGGCGTTCTTGGAGCTCAGGGAGCGACCGTTGCGATCAGTGCCGTCGTTGCCTCGCTCATCAAGACCGTTCCATTCGCGGGAACCATTGCCGGAGGAGCTCTTCAGGGAGCCACCCAGGCTTTGATAACGAAGTGGATTGGTGCGGTGTTTATCGAATATTTTAGTAATGAAATGAAGGCACCAGAGGGTGGTCTTGCCGGCCTTGCCAGACGAAAATGGGAACATGTGACCACCGTCGATGAGTTGCGAAAACTCGTTCAAACTGCAAGAGAAAAACTCAGTGATTGATCGCTTTGGCTCAACAACGTACAGGATCTAAGTACCCTTGAACGACAATCCCTCCACCCAGGACCTGAACTATCAGGATGCAGTCACAGCTGTTGAAAAAACGCTCGCTGACCTTCGAGGTTGCCCGCCCAAAGAACGCGAACAACTGCAAGCCGACATCGCTCAACTAAATGAGATGCATGACAAGCTAACCTCGGGCCGTATCGAAATTGTAATTTTCGGTGAAATCAGCACAGGCAAGTCCGCGTTAGTCAATGCGCTTATCGGACGCCAAGTTGCCGAGGTCGATGTACAAGGTGGATGGACGCAACAAGTCTGGGGAACAGTCTGGAACGGCGCGGGTTACCGATTACCCAGCCTTGAAAAATCTGAAATCGTAATCATTGATACGCCTGGAATTAACGAAGTTGGGGGGGCAGACCGAGCCCAATTGGCCGAAGTAACAGCAAGACAAGCCGATCTTATCTTGTTCGTTACCGATTCCGACCTGAACGATACTGAATACGCAGCATTGGTCGAACTCGCTGCTATTCAAAAACCGATCCTCTTCGTGTTCAACAAAACGGATCTTTACACACCAGAAGTCAGAGCCACGCTAATTGAAACGCTAAAAGGCCGAATTGACGGCCTGATCCCACCCGATCACCTCGTTCTAACGGCGGCTGATCCGCGTGAAATAGAGTATGCAACCGAGCAACCCGATGGCAGCACGCAATCAGTTTGGAAAAAACCAGAGCCCGAGATAAGCGAACTGAAGCTATTAATCCTCCAGACACTTGAAAACGAAGGACTTGGGCTAATCGCATTAAATGCCGCAATGTACGCGGCGGATAAAAGCGATCGAATTTCCAGTCTCCGAGTTGAATTGCGTAATCGACAAGCCGATCAAGTCATTTGGACAATGGCTGCCACCAAAGCAGTCGTCGTGGCGGCCAACCCCATCCCCGTGGTCGATCTCCTGGGCGGCCTTGCTGTCGATGCCGTGATGATTGCCACTCTCTCTAAGGTCTATGGACTGACGTTTACCATGAGCCAAGCCCGTGGCCTAGCAAAGACCATCAGCGCTGCAGGAGGAATCTACGCGCTCGGAGAACTCGCTAATTACGGAGCAAGTTTTTTCAAGCTGGTGACCGGCACACTCGGTACCGCTTTGACCTTGATCCCTCAAGGAGCAGCTGTCGGATTTGGCTCCTACATCATTGGTAAATCGGCAAAACACTATTTTGAACACGGTGGGAGCTGGGGAGCGGGGTCCGCCAAAAGTGTGGTCAAAGAAATCTTGGCAACGACCGACAAAAGTTCGGTCATGAACCATTTGAAAGACGAGATAAGGCAAAAACTCAAATCGAATCGACATTCAAAACTCGGTCGCTCCGATCGATAAAACTTGATATCCAGCCAAACCATTACGATCCGAACAATCGTTAGATTTCGTTTTTTCAAATTTCCCACAAATCGAATTTTGGGCCGCTTCCTATTTTTTTCCGTGCCAACAGTGACGCTGGACGTACCCTTGGGGAAGCAAGGAAAGAACCCTAATCCCCGATCGAAATATGTTAAAAAAAATCAAGCATTTGTTTTACCGCCCCTTCAGGGAGGAGGAAGGTGCAGCTACTACCGAGTATGCCGTGCTTCTTGCCTTAATTATTTTATTTGGTATCGGGGCAATCCTCGGAACTGGGCAAATACAAAAAATCTTATGGGAAGACGCTGCGGTTGAGATGCAAGTGCTGGAGTAGAGGTCATTTGCAGGCTCTACGCTCCCCGCAAAATCACCTGCAAGCCCTCCGACCGAGTACACCTTTGAAATTCCAGTTTGTTCCGGGGCCTAGGCTCCGTTGAAAACAACGAAGTCGTCCCAATGGACGACCTCTTCTGTTTGAGATTATCATTGAAAACCAGGAAACTGGCAGATGATCACGTTATTGGACGGAGGATGAATTCGATGCCCAACGCTAACTCTTTTTCGGTATTGTTCGTGTGCCTTGGCAATATCTGCCGCTCCCCGGCTGGCGAAGGCCTGCTACAGCACTCAATCGACGCCCTCGAACCGCAAAACAGTATAGAAATCGACTCTGCCGGTACAATTGGCTTTCACACCGGAAAACCTGCTGATCATCGCATGCGCAGTGCGGCACTTAATCGCGGGGTTCAACTGCTGAGTCAATCAAGGAAAATCACGATCAAAGACCTTCACTCATTCGACCTGGTGATTGCGATGGATCGGGAAAACCTCGCGGACATTCAAAGAATGACCCCCGAGCCAACCGCAGAATTAAAACTGTTAAGCGATTTCCTGGGAGACGATTGGCCATCAGACGTCCCAGACCCCTACTACGGAGGGGACGAAGGATTCGAGTATGTCCTGGACATGATCGAAGCCGCCTGCCCCTCAATCATCAATTCGATCTTTGCGTGAGAAGATTCTGGAGAATTGTTACGTCAGGTTCTCATGACCAATCTTGAATCACAGCCCAATTTGCGTAAGGCCATTGAAAATGCCCTCACTGCCAGCGACAAGGCTCACCTTGATCTGTCCCGCAACCTTCCTTGCATGATTACCTCATCGATGCAATTGACTGGCGGCTGCATCAGCGACGCCGCTCTTGTGACACTCGAAGATGGTAGGCAATATTTTGTAAAATCCAGCCTTCATGATTTAGCCGTCTACGCAGCAGAACAAAATGGCCTGGAGGCAATTCGAGCCACGCAAACCCTGCGAGTGCCTGAAATCATTGGGTTAGGAAAAACTGAATGCGGCATCTCGTTTTTCATTCTTGAAGCGATTGAGTCAGGGAATGCCACTGCGACCTCGGAAATTGAATTCGGTCGTCGACTCGCCCAAATGCATCGCAAAACGCGAGCCGCTCGTTTTGGCTACCCACAATCCAACTTCATCGGCAGCACGACTCAATTAAATACCTGGGCTACCGATTGGCAGACGTTCTTTGTCGAAAGCCGATTACGCCCCCAAATAAGAATGGCTCAAAACCGAGAACTCACTACTCCACTATTCAACCGCCATGCGGATCAATTGCTTTCGAAAATAGGAAATCTCCTACCCAATTCGTCTTCGCCAGTACTCATTCATGGCGACCTCTGGGCAGGCAACATCATCATTGCAAAAGGGGGAGTGCCTGTACTGATTGACCCGGCGGTCTCCTATTCGGAACGGGAATTTGAATTTGGGATGACGACATTATTTGGGGGATTCGGGGCCGATTTTTACGAATCCTATCACGAATGCTGGCCGCTCGCGGAGGGCTGGCAAGAGCGAGTGAAGATTTACCAGCTCTACCACCTTTTAAACCACCTCAACCTCTTCGGTGCCTCCTATTTCCAAGCCTGCATGAGTACGCTGAAGCAATTCTCCTAGGTTTCGAAACTACGCCTCCACGTGCCCGCAGGCCTTTTCTGTTCGTTTTCGTCTTGGAGCCACCGCGTCATTTTGCGTAAAATCTCGCAAAGCCTTTTACTTAGTACACCCTTTTACCCAGTACACCCTTTTGCCCAGTACACCCTTGGACTCTCCAAGTAGCCATCGGCCAAACCAATTTGCAACCTGCGCCCCTCTACATTGGTCACTAAATATGCAATTAACTCAACGACATTTATTACTCGCATTCCTTGCATTTCTCTCGTTAACAAGTCTCCAACCTGAAATCAAACAAGGCGTTGCTCAGACCTCTGAGGACTCTCAAAACTCAGATAAAGAAACAATTCGATTCGCCTCGTTTAATATCTCTTTCTATCGATCTGAGGCAGGACAACTTAAGCAAGAGTTGTCAGATGGAAATTCGGAAAGACCCAAAAAGATCGCAGAAATAATTCAACATGTTCGGCCTGATGTAATTCTTCTCAATGAGTTTGACTATGACTCAGCTGGAAAGGGAATTGAGGGCTTTCAAAAAAACTATCTAGCGATCTCACAAAACGGAAACCCACCGATCCATTACCGTTTTTCATTTTCCGCCGCGGTCAACACTGGTGTCGATTCTAAACAAGACCTCGACGGAGATGGGGCCAAGGGAACTGCGAACGATGCATTCGGCTTCGGGAAATTCCCGGGACAGTACGGAATGGTTGTACTGTCCAAATACAAAATTGCTGAACCTGAAGTCAGGACTTTTCAAAACTTCCTCTGGAAAGACATGCCCGCACGGCTTGTCCCGCGAAATAAGGATCAACAACCTTTCTACGCTCCTGAAATAATGGAGCACTTCAGACTCTCATCGAAAAGCCATTGGGACATTCCAATTCAAGCTAAAGGGAAAACGGTTCACTTCCTAGTCACCCATCCTACTCCACCGGTATTCGACGGACCTGAAGACCGAAACGGATGCCGCAACCACGACGAAATCAGGTTTTTCGCTGACTATATTACCGAGGGTAAGTCTGACTATATCTATGACGACAACGGCCGTAATGGCGGCTTATCTCAAACCGAGCTATTTGTTCTCGCCGGTGACATGAACGCGGACGCAAATGACGGGGACAGCACTAGTAACGCAGCCAGGCTGCTCACGGACAATCCTCGAATCAACGATAACGCCCCGCCGATGAGCTCCGGTGGAATATACTATTCGCAGATCCAAAGAGGCGCTAACCTGAATCACAAAGGAAATGCAGCGTGGGACACAAGCGATTTTGTAGATAGCAAGGTTGGCAACTTACGTCTCGACTATTGTCTTCCCTCGGCAAACCTGAACCTGAAATCAAGCGGAATTTTCTGGCCTAAGCCGGATGAAAACGGGGCGAACCTAATTGATGCGACGGACCATCGCTTAGTCTGGATCGACCTCCAAATCGAATAGTTCCACTTAACATTCGCGCACTTTTGAGGCAACGGAATCGCACGAATTCCACACCAACGTCGGTTTTCCGGTTTAATAACACTCGGTTTATTACCAACCGTTTAATCGCAACCGATAAATCATTTTACGGGGAACCAGCACTCGCCCCCGATTAATTAGGCCGACAAAAAAAGCCTCGCGGTAAACCGCGAGGCTTTTGTTTATCATCAATTAGTTTTTACTAATCAAAACTCTCTACACTCCAGTTTTACATTGCCGGAGCTTCCATAGCCTGTCCCTTGTCACCAGCTTTTTTACCGACTTTACTTTCGGCTTCAACTTCGCTGGCTTTCGTCTTCTTGAATTCTGGGTCCTCTTTTGGGCCATTTTCACAGCCACAAGCGATTGCCAGGAGGAAACAAGTCATTAATAAAAAACACTTCTGCATCGTAAAACCTTTCGTGGTTTTCAAGTTTTTAGAAATCAGTGCTGATCAGAACTTCACCGTCTGCTTTACCAGATAACTGAATCAAGAGATCAGGGTTGATCGACTCAGAGATTGAGTGTGCTGAACCGTCGCCGAACGCCCAGTTGATAAAGTTACCAGCGTGACGTGAACCGAATACGTACCACCGACCATCGTAGTCAGGGTAAGGTGTTCCGCCCAAGTTCTTTGTGTTCCAGTGGGTACACTGAGGAGTGGTTGTCCATGCGAAGCATGCATCCGTACCAAATCCAGTGACTTCACCGTAAGAGATTGTGTTAGAAGTACCATCGGTGATTGAACCGATCTTACATCCACGGTTCCAGGTGCCGAAGATACCGTAGTAAGGTGACCAACGAGCGTCAGTTCCGCCAACTGGATCGTAATCCAATCGACCTGAGCAACCTGTGTAGTTAGTGATCTGGTGATGGCTAGCGATTGGATCGCCACCAGCATCATTCATCCACCAACCGTTTCCACGACCACTTAGCAAGAAGAAGGTCGAGAAGTCACCGCTGCCACCGACTTTACGTCGTGTTTCAGCTTGGTCAGAAGGACACTCAAATGTCGGGATCTTCTGTGAAGCAGCAAACTCGTTGATGTTAGCTGAAGTCCAGTAAACATCCGCAACTTTGTACTCTTCAAAGTAACGAGAAACGTTGTTCTGCTCCATGAAAGCAAGAACAGGAACCAACATTCCACCCCACTGGTGACCAGTAGTAGATGACTGAAGACCTTGAACGTTCGCATCGTAATCGTCGCCACCGTTCCAAGCTTTAGGGAACCGCTGGAAGGCCGACTCGTAGTTGAGCGTTGCCAAAGCAATTTGTCGCAAGTTGTTCATACAAGTTGTACGACGAGCTGCTTCACGAACCTGCTGGACAGCAGGAAGCAGCATCCCGATGAGAATGCCGATGATGGCAATCACAACGAGAAGTTCCACCAAGGTGAAACCAGAGTTTCTTCGATTTTTCATAAATCACTCCAAAAACATAAAAAAGAAAAATTACCAAATTTTAGAACGATGCCGTCGTAAAATATGACCTTATTAAACGGCGTCGATTGTTCATCTTAATAAGAAAACTTAATTTCTAAGTCGTCATGATAGTGTGCGAGGCCTCCGATTGTCAAGCATCGAACAGTTTAAATCAGTGCTCAAACCAGTTTTTTGAAACTCAACAACCGACGGGAACAGCACTAGTGGCACTAATACACTCGTTTCATAGCGAGAATAACCGGCATGAACGGCCTCTAACGAAGCGATACCGGCCATTAAACGACTCAAAACAGTAGTCTTTTTTCTGAGAAGCGGCGTCCGGATAACCGCAAAGCGACTGCAAAACCCCTAAAGTAACAAATCCGAGGTGGTTTCATGACAAATAAAACGACATTAATTGCCCCATTTGTCAGCCGACGTGCGTCAAAGCCAGAATTGCCCCCGGATAGAAATTATCGGCAGCACCGTTTGGCCGCTCCAACCGTTTTCTAGATAAGAAATGCCCAACCGAAAAAAGGAACGGCCCAACGTCACTGGTTGGACTCTCTGGCGGCAACGGCAGTAGACACTAGTTGGCCGACGCCATTTCCATATCCTCGCCCCGCTTTGCCTTTTCTATCCATGGATCCATATCCTCGAAAACCTTGCCTGGATTTCCTTCGAAAACACGTCCAATCAAAAGGTTGGTGACGTTTTTTGCATGCTCTGGGTGCGCCTTCATGAAAGCCCCGAAACTAAATTCCTTGGTGTAGAAGGCGCGGACCAGCTTCCGAATCCACTTCACACCCGACTCGTATTCACGCGTCCACTTTCCAAGTTGTTTTGCGGAGGTGTCGCCGGCGTGGAGGCCCTCGGCGACCGCCTCACCTGCCATTACCCCTGATTTCAAAGCAAGAAAGACACCTGACGAATAGCAGGGATCGATGAAACCACCGGCATCGCCAACTAGAACCCATCCATCGCCGGACTGCTCCTTGACGGTGTAAGAAAACTCCTTCGCGACCGCAAACTTGCCGCGCAGTTTCGCGTCAAGCAGGCGTCGTTTTACACCCGGGCAATTATTTATTTCTGTTTCGAAAGTCTTCGCAGGCGAGCCGCCTCGCTTGAGCAAGAAATCATTGTCACCCACGAGTCCCACGCTTACCGTGCCATCACTAAGCGGGATGTACCAGAACCAAGCGTCTTTGCTCTGCGTGTGAAGGATGCAGGTGACTTCCGGGTTATCGCCCCCCGCTCTAACAGCCCCATCATAATATCCCCAAATCGCTGCCTTCCGGAGATCGTCGTAATACTCTTTAGTCTGCAACCGGTTAGCGAGTAGCGACGACTGTCCAGAAGCGTCGATGATCACCTTGGCCGAAACCTCTTGTTGTTTGCCGTTCTCTCCCTGAAGCGTGACTAAATGAGGAGATTTTTTCCGGATATCGATATCTAAAACGCGGGTGCCGTCGACGCAAGTCGCACCTCGATTGAATGCTGTCTCAAACAACAAGTGATCAAACTTCGCCCGGTCAACGTGCCAAGTCTCATTACACGGTCGCGAGTCGTGATCAGCAAACACGAACGGTTTAGTCTCACGGTCATTGCTGCTGACAAACTGAACGCCATATTTCTTAGTGAACCCGACTCGGTCGAGTTCGTTCACAATCCCCAGCCGCTCGAAAAGCCAGTAAGTTTCAGGCATCAACGACTCACCGACGTGGAAACGCGGCATTTTATCGCGTTCTACGAGTAAAACCGACAATCCCTGCTCCGCTACGATAGTCGCCGCAGACGAACCTCCCGGTCCAGCGCCGAGCACCACGCAGTCATAGCTTCGATTAGCAATCATCGTAAATATCCCATTTCTCGAGCAGTTGCCGCAAAAGTGAGGCTCCGGCCATTTTCGGTATCCTCAGCCATCACGGCGTTAAAACGTAAAACGCACATGTTTTATTATCGTCATCAGAAACGCTGAGACTAGATTGAACAACCGACAAACAACGATTTACCGTGAGATGTGACGAACAAATCGTCACGAACCCCCGTTTTCCTATATGGATTGCCCATTGCGGATTGACCGCCGCACGCCCCAACCTTCCGGAAACCGACTTTTGGTCAAATCGTTTAACCGTTTCGCAACAAATTCACGGTCAAATCCACATCAACCCTTCTATCTGGACGTTTTATAGGGTGTGATAATCTACAAAACCTAAATCAAATCCAAGATTCTCAATTCTGCGTCTTATTGGATAAAACAAACTCAAATACAATCGGACGCACCGCTGGATTGCGTTTTACTGAGCCATCCCGTGAATTCTTGGCTGGCTGCACCACAGCTTCCACCGATCAGTCCTTTTAATCTTTACTACCGGAAACTGTAAATGATCACTTTCATTCGCCCCATTGCGAATCAGCAATCCGCTCTTGCCTTCATTCTGGCTGGGCTACTCAGCCTCAGTTTTTTAAGCTGCGTTCCCGCACTGGCGCAAGAAGTCGGTTCTGATTCTTCCGAAGCAAAAGGCGTTCAGGAAACCAAGTTCATCTCAAATGCTAGGCAGCTGACGTTTGAAGGCAAACGGGCCGGTGAAGGTTACTTTAGCCCCGATGGCTCATTGCTCGCCTTTCAAAGTGAGCGACGAATCGACAATCCATTTTTCCAGATTTACCTACTCGACTTTGAATCAGGCGATGTGGAACCAATTTCCCCAGGCTACGGCAAGACAACCTGTGCATGGGTACATCCCAACAACAACCTTGTCCTCTATTCTTCGACCCAAGCCGACCCCAAAGCCAAAGCCAAACAAAAAGAGGAAATCGAATTTCGGGAATCCGGTCAAGCCCGACGTTACTCTTGGGATTACGATGAAACCTATGAGATCTTTTCCTACGACCGCAATTCAAAGGAATACCAAAAACTAACCAACGAGCTTGGCTACGACGCCGAGGGCTCCTACTCTCCGGACGGAAAATTGATTGCGTTTGCGTCCAATCGCAACGGCTATTCCCAGCCACTTACGGCAGAACAAAAAAAGAATTTCGAAACGGACCCGGCCTACATGATGGATATTTTCATTATGAATTCCGATGGCTCCAATGTGCGGCAGCTGACAGATGTCCCCGGGTACGATGGCGGACCCTTCTTCTCTCCAGATGGTAAACGTATTTGCTGGCGACGTTTTTCAGAATCTGGTGCGACGGCAGAGATCATGACAATGAATATCGATGGGAGCGATCAAAAACAACTCACCAACATTGGAGCAATGAGTTGGGCGCCCTTTTACCACCCGTCGGGAGAGTACCTGATCTTCACAACCAACCGGCATGGATTTGGCAATTTCGAACTTTACCTCGTAGCCACAGACGGCAAATCGCCGCCTGTGCGTGTCACAGACACCGACGGTTTTGACGGCCTTGCAAGCTTCACTCCTGATGGAAAAAAACTGACTTGGACTTCCACGCGAAACTCGAAAAAGGAATCTCAGATTTATCTGGCCGACTGGAATCACGAGACGGCATCCGAGGCACTTTCGGCCAATCGGACCTCAGATAACCAATGGTCTCCCGAAGAGAAATCAGCTTTTGACACAGGACTCAATGCCGCCCAACAAGCGAGTGCTGGCTTCGATCCACGAGATATTATGCGGCATGTCGACTATCTCTGCCGTAAGGAACTGGGCGGCCGAATGACTGGCTCAGCAGGCGAGCGCAAAGCAACCGCATACGTCGCGGCCTATCTTGATCACTTGGGACTGAAACCCGCCGGTGACAATGGCACCTGGTTTCAAAAGTTCGACTTTCCCAATGGCGTCGAAATGGGGCCTAAAAACCAACTGGAACTCACCCTTGGCGAGAACACCGAATCACTCAAAGTCAATCAAGACTGGAGACCGCTCTCGTTTTCTGGCAATCTCCAGATCGATCCCACCGAAATCGTCTTTGCTGGCTACGGGATCGTCGCCCCGCAACAAGGCGAAGAAGAAGAATACGACTCCTACGTCCACCTCGATGTAAAGGACAAATGGGTTTTTGTTTACCGATTCCTACCTGAAAATGTCTCCCCTGAGCGGCGGCGATTTTTCAAAACACACGCTGAACTTCACAAAAAGATTTTTCATGCCAGGCAGCAAGGCGCAAAAGGTGTGATCGTTGTCAGCGGTCCTAATTCACAGGTTCGCGAGCAATTGGTCCCTCTGCGAAATGATTTCTCCCCCAGCGGATCCAGTATTGCAGCGATCAGCGTCACCGATGAGGTCGGGCAAAAAATCCTGGAAGCGGCTGGCAAAGACATCCAAAAACTCCAAAACCGATTAGATGACGGATCACCGGTAATGGGCTTCAACCTCGAAGGCAGCAAGCTCAAAACAGAGATCGATATCGAAAAAATCACAGGCAAAGGACGCAATGTAGTAGGCCGACTCCTCGCCGAGGATACTCCAAGCGAGGATGCGGTAATCGTAGGAGCACACATTGACCATCTCGGCGCTGGCAAATCTGGCAGCAGCCTTGCGAAACAAGACGAGCAAAACAACATCCACTTCGGCGCAGATGACAATGCCTCGGGTGTTGCCGCAATGCTCGAAAT
>Ga0214477_101406_pt1 | contig 11674 bp, 8 predicted proteins | sample M1_20Mar14CPVII9_FD_165058 | JGI IMG/M metagenome (GOLD analysis project Ga0214477, IMG submission 165058) | Marine eukaryotic communities from Monterey Bay, California, United States - M1_20Mar14CPVII9sort6BwellC16 | ecosystem: Environmental > Aquatic > Marine > Unclassified | place: USA...
CAAGAGGATGCAGCGACTCGTGAGGCCATTGCAAGATCAGAAACCGACACTGCTGGCGGCAATCACGAGTTGTTTCAGTTTGGGGGAGCTCATTGAGTGAGTATGAAGATGGGGAGTATATGTGAGGTGTGAAAGGGGGGAAAAGATTGGGATAATCTTTATGTTTTATATAATTATTGCTGAGAGAATGAGAGTGTGGTTAAATTATATGCAGGGCATAAAAGAAGGGGAATGTAGTATTCAATATCCTAGTTCAGTTCTCAACCTAATCGGAATGACTCTACACTAATATCATGTAAAGAGAATCGCTTTGCAACGCGCTGGAGCAACTTCTTCTTTCGCGAACACTCCTCACCATCAAATCCTAATTCGTACAAGGTGCATAGATTGAACGCCATACCTTCAGTTAGATAAACACAAGGATCTTCCCTAATGATGCCCTCTAACTCTTGTACTGCAGACCGCATATCTCCAGAATACAATAGACACAATGAGAGATTGTTCAAACATTCTACAGTTAAAGATGGTGTGGCATCAAATCCCAATGTCGGTGTTGACAAATCCTTGTAAGTTGGACATTCAGTTCCATGAAGTGATGAAGCATTAACCAAGTCTAATTGACGTTGTTGTTGTAATGCCTCACGAAAGTATTTGGCAGCCTCGGTATACTTGCATCGGGCAAATTGAAGTAGTCCTCCATTGAGTTTGTGTCGTATAGGCACTTGACGCACTAATGACATATCTTTTGCAACACGAGATAGAGTAGTCATATTGGACGATGTTAGTTCACTCAATTGTGATTGAACCTTGGTTGCTTGTAGTCGAATATAATTTTGTATCATTTCGCCAGCAGCAAGTGCACCTGATTGCAATAGAATGAGTAACTGCCGTGATTGTAATTCTACATGTGCAGCAGATGTAATGACATCCTTCATTTGTTTCCGCTCCTCATCACTCACAGCACTACCTTTGTTATTATTACACCACCAATCAACCTCACTATCAACACCAACATCTAAATTAGCTATCATATCATCTAAACTTTTCAATGCTAGTCTCCACTCTCTTTTACGGACGAACGAGTTCACTAATGCGTTGTCAATCACACCTAACCAAATTTCCATACCGGTAGTATTCCAGTATTCTGTCCTGATACATCTATCTCGTAAGTCGTACAGTACATCAATTGCTTTTGACGAACCATCATTATACTGCAATTGCATTGCGGCTATGATACGTAATCCAAACGGAACCCAAGATGGCAATATATCAGTTGAAGTAGAGTGAAGTGAACCCTCCTTCCATGCTAATGGTGGCTTATCGTCTGTTGCCTTTTGAGTAGCAGTAGAAGACGATTGCTGTTCATGTACAACTGAAATTTCAGTTTCTGTTGCTAACGTCCCAGGTGTGCCCGGAGTTGCAGGTGGTATTGAACTCTTCTCCATGTTAGGTATGCCTGAGATTGCACGAGTATGTTGTCCAATTGCTTCACCTTCCTTCTTGTGATCAGGCAAATACGGCATCAATCCCAATGCATCAACCTCTTTACCCAAATCTACATATCGACGTAATTTCAATTGTGCTATTAACCGTATTGCTATCAACTCACAAGTCTCTTGTCGTGACTTTTCTATATCTCCACTAACATTACTACTGTTAGTATTGGCAACACTACTAGACTTGGCATTAATCAACTCATTATATATCATACAATAACTGCCGCTTCCACCATTGCCACTCGTACTCAATAATAAATCATTCGTAACTCGGATAATATCACCATACGATCTTCTCTTTACTAATTCATTCACCTTTTGCATGGAAGTTAGAGACGTAGGTAATGGCGTTGGATGTAACTTGACATTCCCTTGTAGGTTTGTCATTGGTCCAGAAAGGAATGTATCTACTTCATCTTCGGGTGTTTGTTTATTCCTTTGTTGTTGTTGTTGTTTTGTTGGTGATGTCTTTTTAGTTGGCGACACCTTCTTCTTTTGTTGTTGTTGAGTTGGTGGATCTAGTTGTGCTTTTGCTTTGGAAGTTGCAACTGCTACCTGTGGTTGCTGAGTAGATGTGTTTAATGGATGCGATGCACCTGTTGAAGAAGCTGTTGATTGTTGAGAATATGGTTGGTATACTTGCTGCTGCTGCTGTCCAGTATTCTCCAATGGATGAGCAAATGATGCATTACTCTGATTAGTACTTGCAGCAGGGGGAGGAGGAGGGGGCATATTAACAATATGTGGCTGATGACGCATATTATCCGAATTGTCAATACTGCGTGCCATGGATGGTGTCATGGGAGATGACATTGCTACCTCGTTTGGAGTTGCCACTCCAGGTGTTACATTATTATTAATGTTAGCAGTAGGGATATTAGTGTTGCCAGGTGTTATTGGAGTTTGATTAGTAGATGACAGTGGTGGATTTTGATTATGAGCATATCCTTGTTTAGAAGATGGTGCTAATGCTGTTGCTAATTGGAATGGAGCATCAGTAGATGATAAAGGTTGCTGCTGTGATGATAGAGGTCGATTCTGTTGCTGTGTTGATGATCGCATAGGAGGAGCTTGTTGTTGCTGAGTACTATATGGAAGATTTGCAACTTGAGATTGTCCTGCCCTACTACTACTACTACTACTACCAGGAGGTAATACCACCAATTTGCTTTTAACCAATGGCGGTGTTCCTAATCCACCAGGGAGAGAGGGTACACCAAGATTTCTAGTTGTTGAATTTGAAGCACCCAGTCGTTGAGAGTTGTTTGGTACGCCACCGCCAACTACTACTCTTGGACCCGAATGACCAATACCTTTACCACCGCCACTACCGTTGCCTTTAGATGAAGCCATACTACCTATATCGTATCAACCAACACTTCAATCTATCAAAATGAGTTATGTGAAAATTTAGGATACCGACATAAAGCAGTAAATCTTAAATCAGCCTCACCTACTAGAGTTGCTCTCTCAATCTATTAGATGATTTGATGATTTATATTAGAGTAATAATATGTATATGCGTACGTCTAGAATGCTGCCAATATCAGATTAGATATTAACAAATAAACTTCACTTAGTGGTGGTACCATGATATTTATTTTTTTGATTTTCTCCAGTTTTCTCAGCAAAATTGCAAGTGATATTGATCTCTTATGTATCGATATAAAACGCCTCGTATATCATCAGTACCATCACTCAATCAGTTTTTAACGCCTTTTCTAATGGTAGTACGTCGATAGTTTGTACTGGCGATATTCATTTGTTGTGGTCAGGATACACCTAGAGGTATCCTTAGTTGCTTACATTACAAGAGACAGAGAAGAAGGGAAGAATATCGATATATATTGCTGTTCATCAAATACAGTCATACTAGAGTTCATTATTGAAAGAAAAATCTATTTGTGTAGCCATGGTTAGATATAGCTATAGTGATAGGCCACTGCTTGCATTTATATCATTGCAGCAGAGAAGTTCAACAATGTTATTGCAATCTCCAAGTGATGGTATAGATGAATCAATAAATGAAGATATAAACAGTGGTCCTTATCTCAATGAAGAAATATACTTACAAGCTGAAGACAATCTACTTCGTTCAGATGGATCACTCGACTTCAATAACTCGAATGGAGACCAACAGCAAAGAAGGTCTACTCCTTATTCACAACCAGTTCAAAAGATTAAGAATAAAACATACCAATCTGCAGTTCAGGGATTATTATCACCACCACCAAGTTATTCTTATGATGATGACAGCACAGAAGATGATAACCTATCCAAAACACAGCAACAATTATCAGATGAAGAACAGCTATATCAAGCAGTTACAGATCAACAACAAAACAAAGAGCAAATGATAGATCCAGAGACATTACATCAACAAGTATTTGCCGAGGAACAAACATACTTGCAACAATCTACTGAATTTCGTAAATCATTATCATCACTATATGATGATAATGTTGAAAGTCCAATAGCCAAGGAACGTCGTGAGGTAATTAATCAATACAATGAAGAGGTATTGAGTGACTTGTTAAAAGAGATTGATATTATGGAAGATATGGCATTATCTAGAGAGGAGGCTATGAGTTTGGCAAAGGATAAGGAAGTATCAAAGACTGGGAATAATAATAAGAAGGATGAAGTACTATGTTACAAGTGTGGATGTAAAGTAACATCCGATATGATACAACTAGCCGAAGCGATTGAGATGGCAAAAGATGGCGAAGTACAGCAGAGTAGTGGGGGTGTATTATGCCAAGCATGCTACGGCCAACAATTCCGAACAAATGACGAATCAAAAGTTCGTGTTGCCACAGGTAACTTTTATGACTCATACAATAACTCAGGTGGATCGAGAATGTTTGATAAAAGAAAAAATGGATATAGAGGAAGAAGAAAATGGAGCAGTAAAGAAAATGGTAGTAGTAATAAGGAGAGTGATGTTCAGGGTATCAATACCTCATCACTGTTTGATATGCCAAAGAAGAAACGATTTGATGGTACCGAAACATTACGGCAACCACCGACGCCACAATCAAAGGCCAAAGAAGTTGGTAGTACATTACCTCCTAATACGTCGCTGTCTTCCTCTACAAGACAGCAAAGAAGTCAAACTAGACCACCACCAAGAAGATCAACTAGCACTAGTTTAGGCGGTGGTGAAGAACTTAAAAGAAGAATGCGCCAACAAGATGCTGAAGCAAGCAGTAAGAGCTCAGACTTGGAGAATAGCCAACTGGCCCGGGAAGAAGGAAAAGTAGACATACCACCTGCAACAACAGCACATACGTCTAACATGAGTTGGGTAAAGGTTGAAGACCCGAGTTGTCCGGGTAAAGTATTGTATTGGAATCAACAAACAGGGGCCATGAAGAATAATCTAGATGAATAAGATATAATATAGCTCGTGTATCACTAATAATGAGCAGCAAGTTGTCACTACATAAACCTTCAATGAAAACCAAGTCATCAGCTTTCTACTTCAGAAAGTTCCTCTGGCCACCTGCCGTTTTTCATCCGCCTCTTTATCCGTCTTGGACTCAAAGATTCAAGGTGCTTAATTCTCTTTATCCGGTTCTCCTCCTCCTTCTGAGCCTTCATCTCGGCAGTTTCTCCTTCTTTGTAATGCTTATGCATTTCAACCATATCAAGCTGTGTCATATTCTCTGACATCATGATAGCGTTTGCATTTTTGTGACCCCAACAGCTCTTTTCAATGCCAAACATGTCTTCCATACGCTGTCCTATAGCTGGGTCTTCAATATCAACCTCTACAAGAGTATGTGATGGATGACGAGCTACAAGACCTCGCACTCTCTCAACATGTTTGCAATACCAATCACTCAGTTCTCCTACATTCTTCCCTACACCTGCCGGAAGACCTGTAATGTTAAGCTTTCTGAAACGATTATTCATATGAGGACCATGCTGTCTAGGAGGCCAATTCTTGAGAGATTGATACCACTTATCCATTGGTCGAAAGGTTAAGAAGAATGTAGCATTTGGATGACCATGTACGAAATCCTCTAGCAACTCAATCTGTGGAAAGTATTGTCCGTTATCGAGTTGAGCATACATGTCTGCTTTACCACATTGTGATAATGGAGGCAGGCCAGCTTCTACCGAGTGTTTGGTACATAATGAACACTTTTCTGATTTCTTTCCACATGAATAATGTGTTGATGTTAAGTTACCGCATTTGAAGAAGGAATGAAGTGAAGATGTACCCATCTTTGGAACTGCCGAGAAGATGCGCGTTATCACGATTTATGACGACAAAAGAGAGGAGATGATAACATATGTTAGTACATGTGGGTTGCGAAGTTAATCAAATAAAGGCAAAGTAAGGTCAAATGAGTAGCCAAATCAACGAGACTTCATATTGAAACCATGAGTTCAAATGATGAAGCAATACTAACGCGGACTTTCAGCCGAGATTTATATATGGTTTGGGTAGTTTATGATATAATGATGGAGGTACTGTATCTGTTCTTGCTTTGAGACACCTTTGATTGAAAAATGATGCATCATCTTCATCTTTACTATCTTCGACATCTTCGCTTGTCGCATAATCATCATCAGCCTCATCAAAAGCTTCTAATGTACCATCTTCTTCTTCATCCTCATCACTATTAGTAGTATTTTCTTGTTCATTATCTTCCTGATGATCAATGGCATTCATCTTCTCTTTTCGTTGCTGTTTTTGTTGAAACTTGCTTATTATCACTTCCGATTGGTTTAACTCAGGATGTATGTTAGCATTTGCGTTAACATGTCCCCAACAACTCTTTTGAATACCAAATGTATCTTCCATCCGCTGTCCTATCTCCGAATCTTCTATATCAACTTCTACAAGAGTATGGGATGGATTTCGTGCTACTACATCTCTCACACGTTGGACATGTTTGCAATACCAATCACTAAACTCCTCAATTGCTGGAATATCTTTTCCATTGCAATCTCTATAGTTATATTCAATCCCATCTCCACAGGTTGGACTTCCTGTTATATTGAATTTAATCATACGATCTCTCATATATGGTCCATTTTTTCGTGGTGGCCAATGTGTTATACTATGATACCACTTCTCCATTGACCTGAATGTTAAGAAGAATGTAGCATTGGGATATCCGTGTACTATTTCATCTAGTAATTCAATCTGTGGAAAGTATAATGCATCATCTATCTGTGCATACATGTCTGCTTCGCCACAGAGTGCCAATGGAGGCAAACCTGCCTGTACTGATTCTTTCATACAGGTTGAACATTTAGATGATTTACCACATCTAAAATGATTTGATGTTAAGTTACCACATTTAAAGTAACTATCCAATGAGGATGTACCCATCTTTGGAACTGCCGAGGAGATGCGCGTTTGAGGTTTATGATGATGAAAGAGAGATGATATTAACTTGTGTTAGTACATGTGGGTTGCAAAGTCAATCAAATAAAGGCAAAGTAAGGTCAAATGAGTAGCCAAATCGAATGAGACTCCATATTGAAACCATGAGTTCAAATGATGAAGCAATACTAACGCGGACTTTCAGCCAAGATTTATATATGGTTTGGGTAACTTGTGATATAATGATGGAGGTACAGTATCTTTTCGAGCTTTGAAACATTCTCTACTTGTACTGGAGCTACTTATTGATGATGTTGAGGAGATGAATCTATGAGCTTTTGAATCATCATTATCAATAACATATTCATCAGGAGGATGGTATTGAGATGCACTTGGTATATCATGATCGTAATATGCATTATACTTTACTTGTGTTTTGATATTCTTTGTGTTTGCAATTATACTGGTAATTATTATTGGTATCAAAACCAATAGGATAGAGAGTTTACTGCCGCCGGACATGATTGTTACCCTCTTCTATTTCAATTCAATAGGAGCCTTTGGGTTGTTACGATAGGTATTTAGTTGTAATGCACCAAGTATACGTAGGTGATAACAGGATCTTAATGCCGCCGCCAAATATTTATGATATACCCTCTAGGGCACCTCCAGGTTATCGGTATGCATATCTTTCGATACAACAACATATAAACCAACACATGAACAACAACAAAACACAAAGCAAAGTAGATAGACAGAATATGGTATCCTTTTCACTTTTTCAGAGAGTGCAAAAAACAACAACATTCATCGCTCATTTCAATGTCGATTATTCTAATCGAAATAGGGAGCTCTTTCTCTGTGTCGGCATCAACATTTGGTCTCATAATTCATATTATTCGTATACCTACAATCAATATTTCGAAATTTGTGGCGTCCAGCGGCGTGGTAAAGGATAACAACAACAAAACAACAAATTCTCCTCAACCATCTGCAGAATATTTTTTTCATCATGACGGAACCATCCCCTGATATACTGAAATGCCCATCGTGCAATTGTAAACACAATGCAAAGACTGATATCTTTGGAAATAGAATTGAAATGGATGGTGGTACTAGTGACTTTGATGTTCGTGAAATATGTAAGTCTCTTATTGTTTTCTTAAAAGTGGTGCATGACGTACTTAATATTAAATGGTATGTTCAACCTCTACTCTCTTATCTCAATCCTCAGTCGGTATCACGGCTCAATGTCCCATCTGCCGAGAGGAGGAATGTACAGAAGTAGTAGCGTTACCCTGTGGTCACGTCATGTGCAAAGACTGCTATCAAATGATGGGTGGCTTTGTCAAACATAATGCTATGCGAGATGATTCTAGTGAAGAAGAGTGTAGTAGTATTCTCATCAACATTCGTAAGGCAGGACAAAGTTGCGTTAATCGTACATATCATAGAACTTGTGATAACAAGAATAGGTATACATCAATGGGAAGGTACAACAACAGAGATGTTGAATTTTATATTGAGTTACGAACAGTGGATAATCAAAAGTGGTGGTATTTGTCAGTATCAGAAGCAAATGGTAATCCAAGTGAACCCCCCAATGTTATTGATTTTTACAGGGCAAAAGTTAATCTTCAATTGGCGTATCCTTCACGTATCTCGTGGGAGAAGACATCATCTCAGCACAGTCGTTTGCCACTTCCCAAAAGCTCTGCTAGTTCTCTTGAAGGGAGAGCATTGTAATAGGTGCAATTGGCAGCTAGAGAGATGTAAGTGAAAAGTAGATGGAGTACAATCGGGGTAAAACTATGGTACAACTAGAATTAGATGGCTAGAGAATGGCTAAGCTAGATTTACATGATTCATTACATAAAGTCATCTTCATAGTCCTCAGCTGCTGTGCTATCCTCTGTGGCGCCCATATCTGCATTACTCGTCATCTTGTCATCATGCATAATGCGATCATAAGACCGTGCTTCCTTTTCTTTCTTTCGTTCAAGTTCCAATAACTTCCTAGCTTTCTCATCTGCTTTGTACTTTGCCTTCTTTTCTTGTTGAATCTCTCGTAATCGATCTTGTTGTTCCTTTGCCAATATTGCCGTATCAGTAACTTCTCTCTTTGATTTCTCAAGCTGTCTTACGATAGGATTATTTTTTTCAATCTTTAATCGTCTTACATTCTCAGGTCTATGGTAGGTAACTTGACCTGGTGCAAAACCTTGTTCTTTCTTTAAATTCTTCCACCTGGTAAAAATTATCCAAGATGCAGCCTGTTTACATCCTGCTATACTATTGGCTTTTACTAGACTACAACAATCTGTAATGCAATCCTTTGGTATATCATCCATTGTCATTCCAGGCTTCAATCGTAAATAAACATGTGCAGAACTTAGATCGTCAACATGGAACCAAACATCTTCCGGCAAGCCGTATCGAATAAGTTCTTCATTTTCATACTTGATATTGTTGTGTTTTGTAGGATATATTCGGAAGAGGTTATAGGTATTGTGATGTAAGTATTTGTAGTGCATATCAGGTGTGTAATATCATACAAACATCAGAAGTTATGATGAATGCGGAAGTGCATAGTGCATATCATATTATGTGTGACAATCGTATGTAGTGAGTAATGTGAACACAAATACCACAGGATATTGATTAATTAAAACATACCTGATCTTTTCCCATGTATATGGTATATTCCCCACATCGGGTTTTGAAATAGTATACCATGCTTTTGAATATTGATAGACTGATACCTTGCGGTGGCGACTAAGAAGTGGGTGAGTTGTTTAGTTTTATTTTCCTGTGTGTATATCTGTCCTGATGTTAGATACTTGCAATTGTTGTACACAATTGAACTACGCCAATGGATAGAACGATATGTGGTCCTCCTCCAAGAGATATGAGGTAGGTCGCACGATTGCCGAGAAGCCAGTCCACCTTATTTATTCACAAAGGGCTCTATTATGCCCTCTGTTGCCCCCAGGGCACCACGTAGAAATTCTACTTAACAAAATGTGTCACAGAAAAAGCAAGATGGTATGGTTGTCAAGAGTGCAAGCATCACGGCTTCAACATAACAACTCACAATCTACAAGCAGATAGAAGAGAAGATCAGATACAGATAAAATATAGTATAATAGAAAGAGAGTAGTCGAGAGTTAAGATCTCCATTGCAAAATAAACACACAAAAAATGATGCAACTTCCAGCAACAACAATAATAACTTCCCTTGCTGTACTTTCCTCAGTGGCTTATTCTTCCCCACCATTAGCCTTTACTACTACCACCACAACAAATAATTATAATAATGCACCTCCTAGAATATTCTCATCCAAAGTAAAAAGACGAGTATTAGCACGATCATTCCCAACCCAACAATATGCAACATCTACAACGGAAGAACAGAAGGCATCGGAATTTACCTCGAAACGATCAAGAAGTAATTCACGATCAAGCAGCAGTAATAGTAGTAATAAGAATAGACCAACAACTAATACTGCTGACTCAATAACAAAAAGAAATACAGATATTGATACCGATAACATAGACAATAATAATATATCATCAACAACATTATCAATGATAGTTGACTCTCAAAAAGAATTCGAGATGAATTTAGGTAAAGCAGTAGATACACTCAAATCCGATTATCCAAACTTATTATCTAAAAATCCATCATGGGATATATATCATGATGAGTTAGAGGTAATTGATCCTACCGGTGTTAGTTTACATGGGTTGGATAATTATAAATTGGCATTTAGTTTTATCCATGGTGTTGTTAACTGGTTTTATTGTGAAGAGAAGAGTGGTGTTACTAGTGTTAGGGCTACATATGATTGGGCGAGAAAGGCTATTAGGTACGTTGATTTGTACTCTTGTTGTAGGGTATGATTCTGTTGTAGAATGTGTTTTGTATTGGGTGCGGTATGCGATATATTTCGTAGCTTTTCTCACATTCTTCATCCCTTCTCTCCTCCTTTCTTAACAGGGTTAGCTGGAATGTTGAACTAATACCCAAAATGATATACGGCGGCTCTAACCGCAAGTTGCATGTTGACGGCATATCCGAGTATCATCTTGATCGGGAGTCTGGACTCATTACTGAGCACAAGGTAACACATCTTCTCATCAATGATCAAGCAGTTAGGCCGGAGAATGGTATTTTCGCTGCCTTGGCTGAGATGCGTCCTCTTCCTCATGATCCCGAAGGAGTGCCTGTTTTCTTCAAAGCAGAGAAGGATAATAAAGCACTCACATGGGATGAGATGACGCATGTCAAGTTCCAGACTTGGAATCCTCTTACTCAACGAAGCCCAACGTCGCTATTCCAATCCAATCCAAATGAACAAGCTATGCAACTTCCCGAGTCATCTCGTTTGTCATATGATAGTGAAGCGTTCCAGAGGAAGAACGATTCAAGAAAAAAGTTTGGCCTTCCTGCCTTGACACCCGAGGAATTCATTGCCATTGAGAAGGAAGTACGTGCAATGGACGAAGTGAACAAGAAGAAGGCCACATATTTAGCCGAGCAATTCGCTCAGAATGCCCAGAATGCCAAGGAAAAGACTGACAAGGGTAACTTCATACAAAATTTATTCGGCGGTGCATTAAAGAATGGATGCGAGAGTAACTTTGATTGTGAACGTCCACAGGTTTGTTGTGATGTGGGTTTCAAGAAGATATGCTGTAGTAATGGCTTAGGTATTGTAGATGGTATTCCAGTTGAAAAGTACAAGAGGGGTGTATTGAGAATGCCTCTGCCAGGTGGTGACTACGGTTATCCTGGCAACGATGGAGAATATTGAACGATTGAAAGATGTAG
>Ga0214477_101407_pt1 | contig 11659 bp, 8 predicted proteins | sample M1_20Mar14CPVII9_FD_165058 | JGI IMG/M metagenome (GOLD analysis project Ga0214477, IMG submission 165058) | Marine eukaryotic communities from Monterey Bay, California, United States - M1_20Mar14CPVII9sort6BwellC16 | ecosystem: Environmental > Aquatic > Marine > Unclassified | place: USA...
TTTTCTTTGCATCCCTTCAATTCAACTAACCAATGGTATAGGAACTCTTCTGCATTATTGAATGTTGTCTTCAGACGATGCTCCTCACTAATTTGAAATCTAAAAACATCCCACCCATCGGAAATGAAATCTTTCGTATTCTTGTTGTTATTGTTGTTGTTGTTGCTGCTGCTGTTGTTTATAGTCAGTGATGTTCGGTCTTTCTCCTTCTTTATATTTGTATTGTTAATTACCTCGACAGCAACATTACTTAGCAAATATAACCCGTCGTTGCTGAAGCATTTATCATCATTATACTCAATACAATCTGACATAATTCTGGCCATATTATTATCATCATCAACTTTTAAGTAATTGGTGTAAGCTTTAATTAACTGCCAATCAAACTCTCAATACCCAACAATCCTTTACCTCGTACGGCATACCCAAATATCCTCTACCAAACCTCTCGCCATGCTTCTCTTTTCCTTCCCAACTTGCCGTAGTTTAGCTCCGAATAGATGTGTTTGTTTAGCTTTCATACTAAGGCCAGTCCATACAGAGTATTGTTCTATCTTACCACCCTAACACGGGTAAACTGCCCCCCGCCAGAGCGGGCATCGATAAGGTTCGAACCAATGATGAATCAAGTCGAAGGTGAAAAAACGGAAGTTGATGTAATATTTCCACCTAGCCGTCCGTAGTAATAAATGAAACAAATTATGTATTATAATCAGGCGTTTCGACGATAAGGAAGAGAGAGGTAATGCTGCCTCCCGTATAGCTGCGCACGTTCCCTCGCCATTTTAGGTCCTCGACTCACACTTGAAAATTTGAGCAAAATGCATCTCGCTCATCATGACAACTATCTCTAAAGTAGGCTCTCACATACGCTATGGACCTTGACGATTATCCACCCAACACTGCCGGCAGCGGCAGTAGCAGCAGAAGGCGTCGTCATCACGGCGGTAGCAATCGGTCGTCACGAGAAGCAGCCTTACCAAACTCAAGTAGACGACAAGCAAAAAACAGAAATAATCATAACAATCGATCCCATCATAATGATACATCAGCCACTACTAATATGAGTAGAGATAGTCGATTTACTACCTCTAGCTCTAGTAGAAGACCGCCACAATCTTCTACTAGTAGTAGAAGAGAGTATAAACCACGAAATGATAATGATATACATAATGAAAGTTCCATATCAATGTCTAAATATTACTCACGTAATCATCCCAAGAATAGACAGTCTGATACAAATTCACATCGATCATCGGGTTCTTCCTCTCGTACTAGAGATAAAGATGTAGATAATTCTCACCGGTCAGCTGATAACTCATATCGATCTGGTTCTAGTAGAGAGGAAACGCGGCGTGGCAGACATGACCAACATATCCCTAAATCAGTAAGAGATTATACTTCCTCTAAACCATCTCGTAGGCATAGAGTTGATAAACAAAAAACTAGTAGTAGTAGACGGGAAAGGGAAAGGCATACGCAACACGATGACAGTGTCATGGATGAAAGCATCGATATTATAAAGCAAGATGAAGAAGAAGACAGCTATGCCGGGAATTCCTCTCATTCAGATAATTCCCATATCTCAGATGATATGAGTCAATCAAACAATACATCACATTCTGAATCGACTATTGAAATAGTCTATCCAGATTCGGAATCGAATCATTCATCCAAGCATAAAAGTCCCAACAATACTTATGATGAAGATGAAGAAGATAGTTTTGCAGGTAATGACGACTTAAATAATAGTAACAAGAGCTCTGAAGAGGAATTTGTTATAAGTGAAGAAGAAATAGACGGCGAGAATTCCTTAAATGATTCAGAATTTGATGAGGATATTGAAATAGCCGATTATTCACAAAGAGGAGGATTTAGTATTGAGGAAGAGTCTGAATTGGAATTATTAGGATTAAGACGACGAGGTAATGGTAGTACACGATATTCACAGTTATATAATAATGAAGAAGAATTGGGTATATCAAGATTAGACAGCCAAGGTAGTACAAGTATATATGACGCTACCAATAAGAATGATTTGGAGTTAAATCCAAATTATGGAAAGGTTAGTAAGGCTGATGAGTTACGAGAACAGATTGCAGATTTACCATTAATTACTACATCTACGGCTGAAGATTCAACTACCGCCTCTGCTATCGATGTACATGATGGTGCATATGATACAAATTCAGGTAGTTTAGATGATGAAACAAAGTTGGAAGATTTTGTACTAGATCATGATAAAGCTGTGTCTCATGATCCACCAATACAGGATACATCGGAACATTCAAATTTATTAGATCCAGATGATGAGAATAAGTCATTATTTAGTCGATTGGATTGTCCACCGAGTCCTGCTGGTCCTGAGAAGAATAAGATTAAAGGGTATCAACGGCAGAGCAGTAAGGGTAGTAGTACTAAGGGTAGTAGTATTAAGGGCAATAGTAAGGAAGATGACGGTGGGAGGGAGCTTGCTTTAGTTGAAGATGAGGTATCAAAGATGTCTATAAGGGGACAAGACCCACCAGAGTCGGGAAGGGGATGTGATCCCAAACCAAAAGGTAATTCTGGTGGCTCCTCTCACAAGCACCGAGGTGGTGGAAGTAGAGGTAGCGGTGGTAGTAAAAGTTCAAGATCCAAGGGAGGTAGTAAAAGTAGACGATCAAGAGAGGAGTCTTGTCGGAGAGATAGGAAAAAGAAACAACCAGAGATTAAGGGCATACTAAAAAAGAAGGGTGCACCCATTCCAATTACACAATTTGGTAAACCACTCACACCAACACAAGATGATAGCGATGAGGATAGCTTTGCAGGCAACTCCTCCCAATCAAGCGGAAGTGATCCCGATATTTCCGAGTGTAAACAAACTACAACCGCTTCGGTATCGACAACTACATTGCAATTAGGATCAAGTGCCCCTCCCAATGGAGATGACGATAGTATCGCCATAAAGAGTGTGGGCACAGCAAAGAGTGGTGGATTAAGAAGTGGCAAGTATGCAACTGTCAATCAAATGGCTGCATGGAAGCAGGGTGAAGATAATGATAGTGATGATGATGAAGAAGGTGATCATACATATACGGGTGTATCAGAATTGACTCCTTACAGTGGTGCCGATGGTGACTTCAACTCACACTCGGACTTTGAGGGTAACTACAAGTATGATGCCAAAGGCAAGCCGATCAAGAGACATAATAGTGATGATGACGGTGATGATGATGGATCAACACTACAATCAATAGCAACCAACACAAATACACACTTTGATCGATCCAAATCACACTTCTTGAGGACAGCCGACTTGGGCTTGACCCAGGATACGATATTTGCTGAACAATTTTTAGATGATGCAAACCAGAAGGTTGAACCGCATTATCATATTCCAAGTTTGCACCCCCCGCCTGGTGTGCAATTCCATATCGATGAGAATTGGGTATGTCTAGATGATGGGAAGGGATCGCATTCTCCAATCGCCCCCCAAGCAGTTGATGCCTTAGTTGCCATGGGATATAGAGCGGCCTGTGATCCAATGATGTGGACACCAACAAGTAAAACACGCAAGTACATGACGGAGAAGAAACTACGCTTCGATGATATGCCAATACCTGGTCCGTTAGACGAGGGTGACGGTGGTGTAGACGATACGACTGGGGTTGGAGTTTGGAGTGGGAAGTTCCCACACAAGTATCATGGTTATGAACAGCCAGCCATCCGATCACAGGGGATTGTTAACATGAGTCCAGAAGAGCTTGTAGATTTACTCATGGATAGCTCTAGAGTTAGTGAATATAACAAGAGCAGTATTGGACGTGTCGACGAGGTAGTATTGAGTGATGGTACGAATCTTGATAGTTGCCCATTCAGTGGCCAGCGGAAGAAGAAGTTGACTGGGGTTGTTGTGCAAGGTGCCAAGGTTGTGAATGGCACCGCAGTGTTTGATTCCGAGACGGATGATGAAGGGAGTGACGAAGAGATAGAGGAAACAATATTCGATGAGCATGGTACCAAGTCTGTTCGAATGATCACGGCCACCTCCTCAAAGAAAGAACAACGCCAATCAAACTTTATTGGTGTGACCAAGTTAGTACGAACAACAAACAAACCACCGCTCGTTAGAAAGGTACTTGAATTCTTCACCTTACTCCATTGTCGGGCATTGACTGATGATCAAGGCGGGGATGGATACATCATTGTTGGTAGAGGCATCATCCCCGCTGCTGATGCCGATTCTGACAAGAAGGGTGTCATGCACTCCGAAATATTATTGAATGTACACATCATACGAAGACTAAGACCAGTATCATCATCAAAGAAGAGTAGAGATAAGAAAAGTAAAGGAGGTAGTAGGAGTAGAAGTGTATCAGAGAGTGGAAGAAAGGCAAGCAAGAGTGATTTGGCAAACAGATGTTTGTTGATTAATGTAAACCATTTGAAGAGTCCTCTTGTACCGAATATGTTGGCAAAGAAGGTCGGTTTGAGTGCAGCCGTGAATTTTATTACAGATATTAGAGCCTTAACTGAGTGAGGTTGTTATGAGACATTGATTTAGTTGTAAAACTAGTTTTAACACCAACTAAGTTGTAATCTTATATCAAACCCATTTATTTATCCTACTTTTAAGTAGTCACAATGAACTTAATGCCTCAAATACGGCCAGAGATTTGTCCCATCTTTTGAGTATCTCAAACATTATCGAAAGAGGCTTGACATCGGCAGGATCTTGGGGAGGTGTAGCTTCGTTCTCCTCATCAGTATTGGGAATATGATAACCGGCATACTTTTGTATTGAGAGCAGCATGTACGGCAGCAACTCGACAGGCATATCCTCATCAAAGTGATCAACATTTGACGAGTTCTTATTCCTTTGTGACAGAACCATATAAATCTTCTTTTGCCTGACATACTCAGGATCGTAATAATGATCAGAGAATTCATCACCATTAATCTTTCTGACGTGAACATGTTTATCTTGATAGGGGAAGTCAATCATACAAGTATGGTTAGAGTCGGCAGCAGAGTTAAGACTTGTCTTGTCAAACACTGCCTTGCTCAGTGCCTCCCATCCTACACTTGTGGTGTCATTACCACTAATCCTAAGGGAACGTAACTTTGTATTGTGCTTCAATGAACTTGCCACCAATATCAAATCATTATCATCAAGTTCATTATCAGTAATATCCAGAGACTCCAATATTGGATTCTCAGCTAAGAAATCTGGTATAAATGTAAATGAGTCTCCTCCAGTATTTATATTGTTGTCTGAGAGTTCAACAACTTCAAGCGTGTTTCTGCCCGCTGTCATAATCTGCATCAGCATTGTATATCCGTCCATATCTTCATCTTTGTATCCACAAAGCCCTAAAATTTTAATTGAAGGATGATCCTTCACTATTTGACAGAGACGATTGATATTCTCCATGCTCAATAAATTTTGGTGCAGAGCGAAGTGTTTACATAATTGATTATTCTGTAAGTAATCCAATGCAAATTTAATACCGTTCTGATCTAACTCGTTGTTCTGACATGTAAACTCATGGAAGTACGTGGATTTGAGTGCTCTCGATAGAAGATTGATAACTTCTGTGGAAAGAACAATATCGTTGAATGTAAGACTTGACTCCCCATCATAATCTGAAATTTGCAGATGGTACTGGTACTGTTCCAGTGCATTTGCAAACTCTTCCCAATGAGGTAGAATCTTTCTATGATATACCATACCGCTATCAATCCTAATCTCTTCACCACTACCGTACCTCATAATCTCAGTTTGTTTCTGCATCTGTACTAGAAAGTCTTCAGCCTCCGCCAAACCATCATCGGTAATGCCATTCCAAAATGCTGCATCTGGACGAGGTACTGAATACTCCCACTTCTGATTCTTCAACAATATCTCGTGATACTTTTGTTTGGTTTCTGCCTTCATAAACCTGCCTCTAATATCACGCAACTTCGTAGTGTTACAATTTTGCTTATTGTGCATAGTCTGCATAGAGCTTTCCATCCTACTTTGCCTAACTTGCATATTCTGCATAGAAGAGTTCATGATCTTCAAACTATCTTGCATACTTTTCATCTCTTTATGCATACTCTTCATCTCATCTTGCATACCTTTCATCATAGCCATTTGTTGGTGCATCATTTTCATTAACATATCCTCTCTACTCTCTTGGTCTCCGCTGCTGCCTGCGGATGGTATACCGCCACTGATACCTCCACCATCAACCCTACGCTTCTTCGCATCGTTGGTATTGTTGTTACTGCTCATATTGTATTCTTTATTTACTATAATATACCACCTACGATCCACTACATATAAAGATAGTATAATCACCGCAAGATTGAATCATTAAATGGCGATCAAACGGAAATTCAGTAATTTAGCTCTCCATAATTTGCTATGGTTGTTCAATATTATTATTTACTTTATTAGTTAGGCGGCGAGGTGATTCGGTTATCACCCGGCGATAGAATCGAAATCGTCTTATAACTTGTCATTGTCATTGGTTACTTACTTTTATTGGTACTACAGAGACTTGTATAAGGACAAACATACTAAAATATGAGTAATACGAAGAAGCGTAGAGCGGGTATTGGAGCCGCAGAGGGAAACAATAATAGTAATAACAATGATGAGCTAGTTGCAATAAAGTCTACACTTGATGAGTTGGTGCATCAAAATCGTAAACAAAACGAAAATATGGCTAGTATGCTACAAATGGTAAAAGGTATGCAAGAGAATATGATACAATTACAAGAGAAATGTACTTCTATGGAAAAATCAATACAGGATAAGCAAGATTTAAACACCGGTACTCTATTTCTTGAGTTCAATGAAAAGTATGATAGTATGGAAAGCACTGTTAGACAACTGATTGATGGTATAGATGACAGATTGGATGAAGTAGAGGAGAAGCAAAATTACCACAAGTTATTGTTGAGAAATCAAAAATGGAGATCGACAGTAGCAGAGCCGCCTGAGGAGTATTGGAACAGTCTCGGGGAGAATCAAGAGAGAATTAACGCCGCAAGGGGTTTTATGACAACGATGAGAATATACACAAGAGAGTTAAGACAAGGCACAGGGGAAGGGTATATTGATATTGACATGGAGGAAGAAGTTCCATTTCCATTCAATGAGGCATTCTTGCCTCATTGGAAGGAATTTGCTGACGCGATTGAACATTATCAACATCATTTACAATTCTCACCAGAAATTGATAGTTCAGATCTCCGGTTGTGTAATTTAGAACTATCTGACACAGTACTTGATCTTTTGTCCAAGGCTCTTCGGCAAACATGGTTTCATCGATTCACATTGGCGAACAACAGTTTTGGGCAAGAGGGCATAGGATTCACACTGAACTATCTTGAAAGAAATCACATCATAAAAGTGCTCACTCTTGAATCAAATCCAATTGGTGTGGATAACGTCAAACGTCTCTGTGAAATAATCAATGAGCATTCTTCTTTAGACCAATTGTTCCTTGATGAATGCAAAGGAGAAGATGTTAATGGCTATGAAATGCTAAAGATGATCATGACGGCCGGCAGAGACAAGCTAAAACTTCTCGAGCTAATTAATAATAGTATTAGTACTGGAGGAGATACATTCGTCTCGGACTTTTTGACAAGCAACGCCACGCTAGAGACTTTGAGTCTTCCTAACAATCAGCTGGATGACAATGATGCCGTGGCCATTGCAGGGGCTCTAAAGCACAATACAACTTTACGCACCCTCAAAATTACTGACAACAACATTACAAATTCAGGATGGGTGGCATTACGGAAAGCCGTGAATGACGAAACAAGCTTGAACTCTGCTGCTGACTCTAACCATACGTGTCACATCGAAATAGATTCGGATGTGGATGATGAATATGATTATGAAGGAGTAGGGGATATAAATGGTGACTCTGAATCTAAGGATTGGTACCACTCCAAGTTTGTAAGGCACAAGAAGATTTATACAATTCTATCAGAAAGAAATAAAGACGATTCGAATGTTAAGCACTTTGAGGATATCCCCGTTGAGTTACTACCGCATATGATAAGATCAATTCACCGATACTCCAATTATTATCATACAGACAACAAACCACAGCAAGGCACTCTTGATGCCAAACCTCTTTCGGTTGTGTATGAAATATTGAAAATGTGGGATAAATCGCTGGGTGCTTTTGAATCTTTGAGTGCCTTGAAGTGACTACTCAGGAAGAATACTATTTGGGGGTTAGAACAAAACAATATCTAATGCTACTTTATGTACAGAAACTATTACTAATCTACTCTTCTTTAAGCTCTTTACTTGCACCGAGGTGATACACAGACGGATCAACATACTGTTGAAATCTTGGAGTAGACGTCATCTTACAATCTCCACCCATTGTACACGGAGTATTTTCAACAGTGAACTCCCCGGGCGTTGCCCAGGCAACCTTGTGCTCAATGCCCAGCATATTCTTACCAGTGATGACCTTGGCGAAACCTTCTTGTCCCCAGTACTGACCCCATGAGTTTCTGACGATCCAATATTCGTTATCATCTTCTTTACCCCAACCAACACTACAAAAAGAGGAGCAACGAATGTAAGAAGTTCAATCTAAAGATGAACAAAAGACACTATCCAGAGGCTACTTACATTGAAACTACATGGTTCGTATGCTTTTCAGCCGTATCATCGTCAAATATCCCTCCCATATAATCAATCAAGGCCTTGCCATTAATAGAGGCACTGACAGGACCACGTGTATGTATCTCCTTCTTAATTTGCATGACTCTTTTGACCTTATCCCAATGGTGTTTATCATCTCCTTCATCACTAATCACTCCGTACTCTTTAATAGTAGCATGGGGGAATGATTCGACTGCCGTGCATTTACCACCCGACTCTGTAAATCCATCACATGTACGACAAGTATTAAGTGCTGAACAGGTTGTATCAACTTTATCACACATCCCTTCAGTTGAGTCTTCCGAACAGGCAATGTAAGTCTGGCAAGTATCATAAGGTATGAATCCAACCTCGTGTATGAATTGATGTACTCCTGTATGGCTACCTCCATGACAACTTCCTGCTTTTTCTTTACCACAATTTAATACCTGTGTATGATATGAAAAAGATAGATGAGATGTGCATATCATATGTGCATGAACATGCTGAACGATACAAAAACAGATAAGCACGTACGTATTGAATGGAAAGATTAATATCATTGCCCCCGCTACAATCTCTTGCAATATTAATCCTATCAGCTAACGCTGATAATGACGCATGGGCCCAACAACTCCCACCTGAATATAATACATGGATTAGAAAAGTTCGAAAGAAGTATACTATTTTGAAAACATATCTTATTAACTTATAATATTGAGGTAAATGTTGATTAAGAGTTTTGGTAATACAGCTCTGGCCTTTGCCGTCTATGTTATTCCAACTGAAGGATTCTGGTATATGATCATCGGATATATACCTGGTAAATAAAAAAATATGATATAAGAAGGTTAGTTGCAATTGCAAAAAGAGCAAGATGTGTGTTTGCAAACCTACTTATGCGGCAGTGGCGACAATACATGATTTTCTTTGGTATGACCAGGCAGAACAACATATTCGTTTATGTACTCAGCGTTGGCCAAACTGGCGGCCGCCACAGCAAGGATAGGGAGCCACTTCATCATTATTGATAAGCAATAGCAGCATCAAGAGAATAAGACGCTTGGCAACTCTTTATGTCAGGTATCTTTTTATGAGAGTGTTTCCGCCCACCATAGTGCATTGGCCTACGACGTCAGTATGGTGTTAGAAAAGCAGTCTCGTTCCGAAGGAGGAAGCAGTCGAACTATAATACTCTTCATTATACTAATCATATGTTCAACAATCTCATATACATATGTTACAAACCTCACTACTAAACAAAGCTTATTACCCGATTTTGATTTTGATGCACCATCTTCTACTACACAACAACTACAGCAACCATATGACGAGGCTAATTATATAATACATAAATCCTATTCAGAAACATATGCAAGAATGTATAATTGTCCAGACGATGTTATTGAAAAGGAATGTATATTGCAAGTAGTCGAGAAGCAAACTGAGCAATTACAATTACAAAATCAAAATACAACCAATATCAATACTAATGCAAAGTATAAAGTACCAATAGATCATCCATATCCATGGTGGTTTCAATCATTACTGAGAGATATACCAACCAATGGTGCATATGGCTTCTGGCATCATTTTAGTACCATTGCAACTAAATCACAACACCCCATCAAATATTGTGCCATTGGCAAAAATGGTAGTACAGAATGGCGTAAGATATTTAAGGAATTAAATGCACCAGAATTTTGTAATGAAAATGAGAAAGATAGATATAAATGTAGTAAGTTTAATACTGCTACAAAGCTGGGTGATGATGTGGCGAAGACTGTATTCATTCGAGATCCTTTAGAGAGATGTAAGTTAGCGAGCTGCTCTTTATGTTGGTTTGTTTGTTCATCTCTGGCACAACAACTTATATACCCATTTGCTTCTTCTTTTCACATATAGTATTATCAGCATATCTCGATAAGTGTGTAAAACCAAACGTAAGGATATCACAAGGACATTGTGAACCAAATGATATCTTTGGAACAGACTTTTTAGAAAGAAAATATAAGAATGAACAACAGAAGAATGGTAAAGTTAAGAATGAACAACAATATCAATTATACTTACAACAACAAGAACGATATCCAAGAGGTATAACTGCTATATTACAAGATAATGAAAAAGAGTTATTCGCAGCCTATGTTGACTTATTACCCTTAAAGTGGAATGTTCACTTTACTCCTCAATCACTAACCTGTGATTTATATCGTAATATTGATGAGTATGATGTATACAAGATGGGTACAAACTTTATGAGTGAATTAAATCGTATGGCAAATAAGTATGGCGGGGACTTTCCCCGAGTGTTAAATGGTACTTTTCAATATCAAAGTAAGCTTGGTAATGGTAGTGGTATTAATATTGGTAAAGAAAAGAACGGGCACGCGACACAGGCACCTGCCAAGGTTGCTAGGTATTATACTGCAAGAGCTGTTAGACGAGCATTGGAATATCTATCTATTGATTACGTTACATTAGGATTGGAAGTACCCATTTGGGCTAAAGAAATGTTAGTGAATGATCAATAAAAGGATACCATGTCGGGTCATCTCTTGTGATAAAGGGATAACTCAACATGAAGAGGCATGGAAGCATGGCAATTGAGCAGCTCGAAAGACAAATCAGATCATATAATGGATATCAAGCTCTCTATATACGTACAATCAAGGAGAGGATAACTTGGGAGACTGAGGTTAAATGACATTTTATCCCTAAGGTATCTGTCTTCAGTGGGTCATAGTGCCTGACAATTATATCCGTTTAAGAAATTGATCGGCCTCCATCTCGCTCCATTGTCGACGCATCGTGTTGATTACGACCAACCATTCCGCCATCATTCTACAATACAATACACATGGCGGCTAGCGTCTATTAATCTTTTCGGATATAACTATAACGCTCAGCTACTTCAATAACAAACAGCAATCGAAATGATGGCCGACGGCAAATATAACACACAAACCAATGATGGTGTAGAGAATAAAAAGGTAGGGGATGAACAAC
>Ga0214477_101411_pt1 | contig 11635 bp, 9 predicted proteins | sample M1_20Mar14CPVII9_FD_165058 | JGI IMG/M metagenome (GOLD analysis project Ga0214477, IMG submission 165058) | Marine eukaryotic communities from Monterey Bay, California, United States - M1_20Mar14CPVII9sort6BwellC16 | ecosystem: Environmental > Aquatic > Marine > Unclassified | place: USA...
ATCCTACCACCCTCTGACAAATGGTATATGAAGAGCAGTATAATCACTGCAATAGTAGATAATAACTATAGATTATGTTTATACTATTACTATATGATACTATTCCATGTTTGGTTGACATTATAGCGGTACAATCATCATACAATAGCCCGAATAGGTTAATAAAATTAAGTAAAATAGTACTCTCAATTGGTGGATAGGAGAGTGATGGTATACCTCCTTCAAATATCAATGGCATAGCGCATGAACTTACAGACGTTTTTATCACTATATGAGCCGGCAATTTGTAGGCTCATGCGCCACGCCACCTACTATTGATGCCTCCACAATAAGAAGTTATCAACTGACATTTTCAGATGAACCATAAATTTCATTGCAATTACCAACCAGCCAAACTCAATAGTACCACCTCTGATCCATCTGTGCGATTATAGACATCATTTTATGATAGTAATAAAGCCCTCACTCGATTGTTAGCTGAAGGTTGACCGCCATTAGAGAGTACTATACTGATGGCGGAGGACGAGACATAACTTGGGTTTATTTGAGAGATCGAAGGATGGGCGTTCATTACTTCTTCCAATGTTCCTCTACTGAGGCATGAATATACAGTCGATATATTCACTATATGATCCGGCTTTCTGTTGGTCCATGCCACAGTAGAGCAACTAATGACGTCCCAGCAACAACAAGTTATCATCTGACCATATCTGATGAACCAACATCTCAATTGCAACAACCAACCACTCATGTGCAATATAACCTCCTCTGACCAGGCTATGTGGTTGTAGACTCCATACTATGATAGTAATATAGGCCTCACCGGGTTTATAGCTGTATCATACCAACCGTTGGAGAGTAATAGGGTGATGACGGAGGTGGGTGGGCGATGGTGGGGTTGTTCGATCATCGTAGGTTGGACGTTAGTATGTGCACTTTATCTTCCTCATGGCCCTAACAGACACACATTCATTGTTGATAATAATAATGGTGAGCAGCATAACCACCAAATAGTAATAGGATGGTGTTTATTATGGTGTATATCCGGAGGAAAGATAATCATGATGAGCCATCACCTCAACAACATTACATTTTTTTGTAATGTTGTTTTTTAATATTTAGACGGTAACAGTGACCATATCCGACAATGATATGAACAAATAGGAGGTTAATGATGATGCCATAACAGCTATTCGGTTGCTGATATCAATTTAGGTGGTTAGGGGAGACGCCAAACATGGTGCTATTAGGGCTGAATGTATGAGGTAGGTGGATACAAATAGTAGCTATTTGGTGAAAAAGGTACTTAAATGGTTAGTTAGAGTTTACTAGGGTATGTAGTGAGTTTTCACGTACGAATTTGCCGTGCATTCTCTTGCTGCTACGTACAACACACAACTCAAGGAGATAGTACACGCCTACACAATTGCAATAACTCCAATTGATACTCTATCTTAGTTTAGTTTAGTTTAGTTTAGTAGATTATTTCAGGTTACGACTTGGTTATTACTCTACCGATGACTATAATATACCTTCCTAACTCTTCAAGGAGAGTACGACAATGTTGTCTGCACGCTGGATGTATGTTTTTCCTCCTTGCAATAGTTATAACACTTATTGTTGCCGATGCAATGGACGGCTCCACTAATGCTGCTGCTGCCGGAAACTCAATAAAAATGCCAAAAGTAAGGACTACTGCTGAAGTTGATGCAGAGAAGGCTGCGAAAGAAGCCGAGCATGATAGTATACCAGATAGTAGTTCACCATCGTCAGAGAAGATACAAACTCCTGAAGAAGAGAACAAGCCCGAAGAACAACCAATTAATCCCGAAGGAGATGATGATTGGGGTAGTTTCTATGATCCTAATAATGTCTTCTGTGGTAAATATGATTGTTACAAAATATTAGGTTTCGATTTTGAAACATGGGGATCCAATCCTCCGTCACTCAAGGATATTACCAAAAGTTATCGTGCATTAAGTAGGAAGTGGCATCCTGATAAGAACAAGGCCAAAGGTGCTAGGGAGAAGTTTGTGGTGAGTAATATTATTTGATTATTTATCGAGTTGTGTAACTTTATCAAGTTGTGTAACTCATTTTACGATTGTATACCTATACTCACATCATATGCACATTCATCTTTCATTCAGGCTATTGCAAAAGCATATGAAATCCTAACCAACCGTGAGAAGCGTGCTGATTATGATCACTTTCGTAATCGTCCTGATGAATACTTTCAGAAGTATGGATCATCGGTCCTCTGGTCGTATGCGCCGAAGTCGGATGCTTCAATTATTGTAATCTTTTTCCTAATTGCCGGAAGTGCCTTCACATACTACGCTCAAAAGAATAAGTGGCAAACTGTTGCTAATCATTTGATCAAGGCAGCTGTTGAAGATGCCAGTGCCCGCGAGGGAGGTAGTACAGAAAGTATTGAAATTAGGGATAAGGCGCTAACCATTTTAGCTGAAAGGAAAAAGAAGAAAGAGGAGGAGGAAAGTGCAGTTGCTACTAATAAGACTAATGGTAGTAGTAACGGTAGTACTAGTAGTCCAGTGAAGAAAAAGAAGGGTCCAAAAATGACAGGACGGGAGAAGAAAGAGAAGGAATGGGATGAATTACGCCCAATCTGCATTGAACTTGTAAATCAAATTGATGATTTTGGAGCCGGGTTTCGTAAACCGACGTGGCAGGATATATTAGTCGTAAAGATGGCCAAGTGGCCATATTATTTGACATGTTATACTCTCTGGTGGTCGAAGTATGCGTTTAGGAGGCTGAGAAAGTGTGAACTAAGTGAGGAGGAGAAGGAGGTATTGACCAAGAATGCTGTTGGAGAAGTTACATGGGTTGCTGTATCTGAGGAAGAGCGTGAGAATATGATTAAACTTGAGTTGTGGAAGTCGACTGAGGATCTTGCCGATTGGAAAGAAGAGCAGGAAATGAAGTTAGCAGGACTTAGCAAGACAAGGATTAAGCAAATCAAGAAGATGCGCAAGAGAGGGTCGGCGGAGATACTTGAAGAAGATCTGCATATGGAGTAGATATTGGGGTACAAATCACTAACTCTAGCTAAATTTTAGATGCTACACACTGACATCAACTTCTTATTCTCAACATTACTCCTCTCGCAATTGAAGACATTCATGCAATACAGTCGGGGATAGATAAGGAGGGAGACGAGTACATGCCTCGCACCACTTGGTTGTAGTACACATGGAACTACCAGTCTGTTTTGAGGGCATGAATAGACCGCAACGCTTGCATTGAATCTTTTTCTTGGTACTCACTGATACAAAAGGGCCGAACTCATATCCCTTAATGTATGAATAAGTAGAGTCTCTCTTCGACTCAGCTGCCAAGACCCTTGAAATCTTGCGCGAGCTTTCTTCAATAGCCTCAATGGAATCCTCTACTGCTGCCGACGACTTGTCATCTGACTTGTTCCGATTGACATCTCTTTGAAGTCTGCGGCGAAGATGATGGAAACGATTCTTTGTTCCATTGTCTGTCCTGCCAGGGAGGACAGCAGAAACCTGGCTCCACCGTCTTCCGAATTTGAAGAATGAAGAGAAGAGGTTATGATCTTCCACAGGCGACCAGGCATTCTTATTAAGGTCCGGTGATAGATGGTTGATGTATCGCTCTCTGCACTGTTTACCATTGCGATTAGAGTCTAGTTCAATAGCTACCGCATTCCATTTGATGATCTTTACACCCCGTCGATTGAACGAATCAACAACAGAAAGTAACTTCCTATTCTCAGCCTTTGTCCACATTCTAGGAGATCTAGGAGATTTATCCTTCTTCTCTTCCTTCTTCTTCCTAATGGTACCCGACTTGGTTCGACCAGTTGACTTGCTTCGGCTGTTTCTTTTTGGAGGAGGAGTGTGGGGATTATGACGTGATGTTCTGGGCCTTCCACGAGGTAGAATAGACCTTGGTCTAAGTACAACTTCAACATTCTCATTATCATCATCACTGAAGATATGTTCATCGTGTTCAAAACTTGACCAAGAGTCTGTTCTGTCAAGGTGGATAACTTTCTCTTCATGAAAGAGCGGCTTAGTTTGGTTGAAGTCAAAATTATTGGATGACATTTCAGAGAAGGACGATGATGAGAATGACCCGATGATGCCTTGGGGGAGATTAAGAGAGCTCAGGTACTCAGCAGATGGATTTGGGAAAACAATACACCACTCCTCATCCTCTGTCTGCATAAACGACATGAAGAACGGTTTCTGAAGTCTTGTACCATCATACTCTTTTACTGTACCAAACTGCCATCCACCACATGCTCGGAAGACGGGCACATCATGACCAATTAGACATTCGCCACACAGGTCTTTATGGACGATCGTGGAAAGATTATTATCTTTTGTGGTAGCAATATATGTCTCGATCATGTGTTTTGAACTGGTTAAACCACAATCGGAGCATGGTTGATGTGTCTTCTCCATTTTCTTATCACTTGTTTGTACTATCGGGGGCATGATGCTATTATTCTGATATGATGTGTGGGTTGTATAGAGGTTATGATGTGTGGTGTTTAGTTGTTGTAATATAGGGTTGCTATGTTATTATTTGAGGACGCCTCAAAATTTTGTCCCAACAAAAATCAAGTAGTAGTAATTTTAGTTTTGGTTACTCTTCTTTGTTGGAGATTCTTTGTTGTTTTCTCAACAAAGATTCATTGTTATGACTGTTGTTTGAATTATACGGATATTGTTATTGCGTTTGACGTTCTTCTCTGTCCTCTACCAAACAGTATATCTCTGACCAATATTGTGAGTCTGTAATAATGTATGTCAATATATCACCCCAGCATGAAGATTCGACTTGCAATATCATCAACGATCCAATCCATACCCTCCTTCAGCCCCTCTCCTGTAACTGCACTACAACCACGGATAGACCAATGTCGATTTTGAAATGATGAATCTTCTCTCAATCCTAAAGCGCTGGCTATTTCATCAGAATTAAATGCACCTTTCACATCTTGTTTATTGGCCAATATCAATAGACTTGCACCTGCCAACTTTTCTTGTTCTAATAGATTTGATAATTCCTTTTTGCATATTTCTAACCGTGCCTGATCTGCACTATCTACTACCCAAATCAAACCATCCGTTCTATATCATTTATTCGAATTAGATAGATGGAAGATATTAGTGCATTAGTGCATTACCATCAGTATAGGTATATCATGCAATAACTAAATATAAACCAATAACTTCTACTCACCTTTCAAAGTAATTTCTCCAGTATGCACGGATAGTCTTTTGCCCGCCTACGTCCCAAATATTTAGTTGATAATTTTTATGTTCCAATGTTTTGATATTAAACCCAAGAGTAGGCTCAATGGTATCAATACTATCACCACAGAACTTGCGCAGTATAGTCGTCTTGCCTGCATTATCAAGTCCAAGTATTAATATCCGTACTTCCTTCTCCTTTTCTTTCACCTGTGGAATGCAAAATAAATAAATTATCAGCAATACAATATAAAAACATATATATTATGAACTTTACAGACCTTCTTTAGTATAGATAACAAGCCCATAGCACTATTTTTCTACTTTTAAACAGCAACAACTACATATATGAGCGATTTTGATTGCTTGCCACTTGAATTAAATGGCGATTCAGCGATAGAACGTACCACTTTAGTTTTTAGGTGTGTGCAGTACGCACAACCACCACTACAACTTTGACTTGATTATATAAAGGAGATGGAGGCATTAATAGCTTTGTTGATATTTACTTGCTGTTTAGTTCAAGTATCAGTAATTGCATTTTCTTCTTCATATGATGCGCCAATTATCCAACCCTACACAAAAGTATCCCCATCACATCAAAGAACATCATACCAAACGAAGTATAATATAAATCGATTGCAGAGGACGACAAGCAGCTTGGTATTATCATCAACAGCTACTGATGCAACAACAATAGAACCTACTTCCATCAATACTCTTGGAGTAACAGTTGGAGATACAAAAGGAGCTACCCTTCTACTAGATGATGTAGTGATATTCACAAATGGTGGTGATCAAATATTAAAGTCGGTTAATCTTCGTGTTGAACCGAATGAACGTTGGGGGATTGTTGGTCCCAATGGTTGTGGCAAAAGGTAATTTGTGAATACATATGATATATTCTCTACATTTAATGCCAGCCAGCAAGCGAGATATCATGTACATATTACTTACTGTCATCATATACCTAACTGTTCAACTTTCTATTATTTGCAAAACAGTACCTTGCTTGGAGCCATCACAGGATCACAAAGAATAGATGATGGTAAAGCACTTGTAGCAAGTAAAGTTAGAGTTGGATATCTTAAACAAACAGCTGTAAGTGGATCTACCAAAACTGTAAGAGAAGAGGCTTCCAGTGAAATGGAAGAGATTAATAATGCAAAACTTCTTATGGATAAGTTGGAAGAACAGATCTCAAATGGAGATGCTTCTGATAAAGTATTGAATGACTTAGCTAAAGCTCAATCGAGATATGAAGATGTCGGGGGTTGGACGCAGGATCAAGATGTCGACCAAGTACTAAAAGGATTAGGATTTCTACCATCTGACTCGGATAGATCTGTTGCTGACTTTAGTGGCGGCTGGCAGATGAGAATTGCCCTTGCTCGATTATTACTGTCCAAACCAGATCTTCTTCTACTCGATGAACCATCTAATCACCTTGATTCTAGTGCTCGAGATTGGCTTGCTACATATCTCTCCAATTATCAAGGATCAATCTTATTGGTATCACATGACATTAGTTTGCTAACCAAAAGTGTAAACTCAATAGCAGAGGTTACAGGCAACACACTCATACAATATGTTAGTTGTGACTATGATAAGTACTTGAGTGAAAAGGAGTTTCGGGCTAAGACTGCAATGGCTGAGTATGAACGAAATATGGAAGAATATAAACGTCTACAAGAGTTTGTTGATCTTTGGGGAGCGTCAGCAACAAAAGCTAAAGCAGCACAAAGTCGTGTTAAGATGATAGAAAAGATGAGAAAGGAAGGGAAGTTGGATCTGCCTCCAAGCTCGTTGACTGAGAAAAGACATAAACCCAGTTTAAAGCTCCCTGATCCACCAAAGGGGATTGGTGAGGAGTTATTAGTACTTCAGGGTGCGGATATTGGGTATAAAGAAGAAGGAAAGGCTCCGATTCTAGAAGGAATTGACATCACAATCAATCGAGGCATGAAGCTGATTCTTAGAGGACCGAACGGCGCTGGAAAATCTACTTTGTTGTCGGCACTTCGAGGAAAGTTGCCACTTCTTTCGGGGAAGAGAATTGAAAACGATGTCCTACGATTAGGATCGTTTACACAAGATCTTGCTCAAGAGTTGGATGCATCTGCGATAGCAATTGATTTGGTATTAGAGTATGCTCGTGGGGGCGAGAATGGAGACGTGTTGGTGTCAAATCAGGATGCAAGAGGAGTAATGGGAAGACTAGGACTAAGCGATGAGAAACCATTACGAAAGATTGGAGATCTTAGCGGGGGCGAGAAAGCCAGGGTTGCATTGTCAATGTTCGCCTTAAAAGCTTGTAATTTGTTGATGCTTGACGAGCCTAGCAACCACCTTGATGTTGAATGTATTGAAGCACTTGGTGAAGCTCTGAGTTCTTGGGGTGGCAAAGACGGATCAATCGTTGTAGTGAGCCATGATCGAGCATTTTGTGAAAAAATAGGATTCAGCCATGTAGGTACTGTGAAGGATGGCGGCTTGATTATTGAAGAGCGTGGATTAAATGAAAAGGATTGGGAGAGATATGATATAGTATCAACGTCTGGAGATATATCTAATGATACCGATACTTCTTCCTCATTAGAGCAACTAAGTCAAGAAGATAAAGCAGAACAAGAGAGAAGGAGGAAATTAGCGTTTAATGCACCCAAAAGAATACAGAAGATAGAAGATTTGATTGAACAGTCGGAGCTTAAGATTGCTGAATATGATGAAAACATGATGAATTATGGTAATGATCTGGAAAAGTTGATGGAGATGACAGAACTGAAATCAAAAGAGGAAGAGAATGTAGCCAGTCTAATGGAGGAATGGGAAATGCTGGAGTCAGTCATAGATGAGGTGTCTAATTTATAGTGTTGATGTTTCATTAATTTGTACTTCTTCTATTGTCTCTAGAGGTGGAGCGAGAGGCTAGGAGAAAAAAATCTAAGGATATCATCATCGGTATCCTTTTTCTCGCCTCCTCTCATTTTCCTTTTTTCATTCAATAGGGAGCGAGGAAGCCGTTAATCAAATAATGATTAGTACTGCAGTATATATGATTACAGCTCAATTTTGAAATGTTCTTCTTCACCATAGAGAGCATTCACTACAAACTCTTTCTTTACTTTTTTGCCAGGGCCATATGCAACAAATTTATGACCAGGGTGGCTCTGCTGAGTTTCAGTGTTACCCGGATGTATTAAATCAGAAACAATCACCTCCTCTTTATCTGAAGGATTAATCCAGTGAATCGACACCGGACTATCTAAGCCATTTGTAAAGTGTATTGTAGATACCAAATCATCTCCCTTCATTAATGCTGGTATTGCCAAGTTGAGTTGTTGTCTGTGAACTGGTGTCAAGTGAGGTATAATTGCAGCTATGGCTTGGGGAGAATTCTCTTTTTGATGATACGGAGAAGCAGCCCTTGGTACTAATCCAATCTTGTCAAGTAGTAAATGAGAAAGGAGGACTGTGGCCTCAGTAACGACTACATTCTTCTGTTCAGAATGTACGGTTGCAGCTAATTCACGGGAAATATCAGTCAATACATAGAATGCATTCGGTGCTTGATTTCTCATTCCTAAAATACCATTCATAACTCCATACGCTTGAAAGTGAACATTGTTCTTATGTAACAAATCCAACAGATATGGATCATGATATATCTTCCACGAAGGTCCTTGATAGATGTGTGGTGCTACTCTAGTATGCGGTCCCAATAGTAGAAATTTCATATCGTCAAATTCAAAGTTCGAAACACCGATGCTTGCAATTATTGGATTCATAACTTGCTTACTCTTTTTATGTTCTTCCATCAATTTTTGGTGATCCATGAATATATCTTCCAATGCCCTCCATGACCCTAAGAATGCAGTGTCTCTATTCTCAAGAGGATTATGACCTGCATCCTTTACATACTGTGGTAAATTCTCCTCCTCTTCTTTACAATTCATCCAGGGAATTGAATCATCACATTTTGGCCAATGTAATAATACATGTACATATATTTGATGAGTTGTAGATGACTGTAAATCTCGTAATGATTCTTGTACACTAAGCTTCGTACGGCCATAGCCTAAGTGTGTATACCAAACTTTAGTAATCACATGGATAATTCCTGGATCATCTGTTGAACCAGCCCCAGATGATCCACCTCGAGTATTATGTGCACCATCAAACATTGCAATTGCATCTGCAAGTATCTTCTCATTATTCGATGCCCGGGCTGTATCAATTAATCGAACTCCCTCTTCTAACTGTGCTTGAACTACATGGGGAATACTCTCATGTGGTAGATTACCAATACCCATTCCTAAAAGAGGTAAGTCAACTCCTGAAATTAAGTGTACTGATTGTTCATTATCGTATTGTTCTTCACCTTCTTGGCAATTACAAACTTGAATTAATAATATAATAGAAATAAGAAATAATAATAATAATGGTACTGGTAACTGAATCATCTTGATTTATGATTGTTGGAGATCATATGAGGCGGGCGCACGGCACTTAACTACTACATAGGAGGTAGATAAGAGTACCACTACACTCTCATAAAAGATACCGATGAGGTTCATCATTAATTACCACTTTCGATCTCAAGCTTTTGCAGGCTGAGGAAGAGGACTTATTAGTAGTATTCAATAACACTGATTGATCAACATTGATACAAAATTAATATTCACACACAACAACTAAGTAATACTAACATATCATGTTGGAGAATCCAGGGAGAAGAAGATCATCTACACCACATATTGTGGCCCCAACTATACACTCATTACGGGATTCTATGATTGGAAGCTCTATTGCATCTTCTCAACGATTGTCGTCATCCTATATTAATGATAATAATATAATAAATGAAAACAGTGGCTTACTTGCAACACATGAAGAAGAGGTAGAATCAGGATATCACGATACTAATCACATTTCATTCGATGCTACAACGGGTAATAGTTTAGGAAGAAGAAGACCACTGCAATGTATAGAACAAGCTGCGTCACAGATACCTGCTATTATCCTCATCACTGTATTTCACTTACTGGTTGGTATTCCGTTTGGTGTTAGTTATTTTCCTATTAGTTGGAATAGGAAGGGTACATCTTCACAAGAAGTAGATGATATTTCATCTGAATCTACAAATGGATTTACATTAGATGGACAATTCCCTTTACAAGGGAAAGAAGCATTAGGAATTAGGATGTTCTTATTCAGTACGATTATTGGACAACTTGTAATGACATATGCGTCATCATTCAACAATTGTATAGCACTTCAGATGGTAGAGAATGCACCATTCTGTCAGGCTTTGGCATATATTGTTGTTGAAACACAAGGATATGGCAGGGAAGCATTATCGACACTCTTCTTTCTATTTGGTTTGGCATCAGTTATTGTGGGGTCAACATTCTATCTGCTTGGTAGGTTTCAATTGGGGAAGGTACTGTATTTCTTCCCGACGCACGTCCTAGTTGGATGTATTGGTGGCATCGGTATCTTCATCGCAAAGACTGGGATGGAAGTTAATGCAAACGCAAGCTTTCCTGCTTTTCTTGAAACCGATAAGTTGCATCTATTGCTGATTGTATTTGCATTTGAGGCAGGACTGCGTTTACTCACACATATGACAAAAGACAACACAGGACAATCGAGATATCCATTATTATCACCAATTTACTTCATCCTCATTACTCCTGTGTTCTACGGATGCTTGTATCTACTAGGAAAAGATTTTGAAGATCAGTATTTCTTCCCTGCCATAGCTGAATGTGTTGACTATGATACAGGATCGTGTGATACTGTTACTTCTGCGGTTTTTGATATATTCCACATAATCGACTTTTCAACGATTTCATGGGAAGCTGTACTCAAGTCTATACCTACCATGTCGGCATTAGTAATGTTCTCTCTAATTCATGTGGTAAGTCTCGTGTTTGTTTGTCAAGTGTAGATCAACCGAAGACTTCTTTTGAGGATACCTACAAGTTCTGTATATCCTTTTTATCTCTAGCCAATCAACATACCCGCTTTCTCTGTGAGTACTGACGTTGATATAGATATGAATGTAGAGCTCATGGCTCACGGGTATTCAAATTTGCTTGTGGGGGTGTTTGGAGGTGGGTGGGTGTGCTCGTTGTGTGCTCGTTGGCGTTGGTTAAAAAAAGTCTAAATCTCTTTCTGTTTGTCAGGTCTTCAGAATTATATGGCCTATACACAATCGATGATATACAGCAGATCTGGAGGATATGGGAAATTGTCTTCGCTTGCAGTCGCTATCTCTACAAGTGTGTTGTTTTTTGTAGGACCACACATTGCCAGCTACATGCCGAGATGTATGGCTGGTACTCTTCTATTGCACTGTGGTATTGATCTATTCG
>Ga0214477_101412_pt1 | contig 11633 bp, 9 predicted proteins | sample M1_20Mar14CPVII9_FD_165058 | JGI IMG/M metagenome (GOLD analysis project Ga0214477, IMG submission 165058) | Marine eukaryotic communities from Monterey Bay, California, United States - M1_20Mar14CPVII9sort6BwellC16 | ecosystem: Environmental > Aquatic > Marine > Unclassified | place: USA...
ATCTCTACCATTGAGTCAAATGCAGACTCTAGATTTTCAACCCATCTCTTTGTATCAAAGAGGGGTGATGAGTCTTTAGAGCCTTCTAGTTGTTGGCATATTGTACTGAACCACTCCTCATCAAGTTTATTTGAACAATGTTTAGGTTTGAAAGTTGAATTAGCCGAGGAGAGTTATTATACATGGAAGGATGATAGTTTGAGTGTATTATCTACATCTAATGAGGTAGTTGATAGTTCTGAAGATAGTGTTGCACAAGTGGTATTCACAGAAGTGCATTTGAATGAACTATTTCAAGATCGTATGGGATTGGCAACATTGTATATTGATAGAGAGTATTATGACGAGGCTGGGAAACAGTTACGACTAGCTATTGAGGAGGTTACGTATTGGTTAAACCATCATATATCAGCAGAGTCACAATCAACTCACACAACATCGGCAGTAGATTTCTCATCATCAGCTCAATTCAAACATTGGCAACCACAAATAGATCGAGCACAATACCTACTATATCGAACAAATGCAGCATGTTGTCAATGGGAAACATACTTTGAAGATGGTGATCGAGTACGACAATCGTTACTGCTTCATAATAATGGTGATCAATCAACAACATTACAAACATTGGTACACCCATTTGATGCATTGAAGTTTCCTTGTATATCATTAGAATTGGCATCAAATGTTGCTCAAAGTTATGCTAATCGGGCATTAGAAACTGTGGGTGCCAATATACCATCTCAAACAACAAACAGCAGTCCAAGAAGAAGAACAGTGACTGCTAATAGAAAGGATACCAAACACAATCATTGCCCATCAAGAAAGATACGGATTGGTTATATAAGTCCAGACTTTACATCAAAACATCCATTAGCATTCCTAATGCAACATGTCTTTCGTTGTCATGACAAGAATCGTTTTACTGTCAACGTCTACTCTGTCTCTTCCTCAACTAAGGAGGATAATGGCTCAGAAGTACAAGAGATACGTGAATCTAGTGACCAATTTACATATCTGTCACCGTCCACCATGTCACCAATGGAGATGTATCAACGTATATTGGATGATGAAGTAGATATACTTGTTGATTTGTGTGGATATGCGGGTACATCGGTTGTATCAGAGATTATGGCATCTAGATGTCGGCTAAAGCAGGATGACACATCAAATGAACAACAATCAACACAACCAAGGCAAAGTTTTCCAATACATGTCTCCTACATGGGATTTCCTGGCAGCGTAGGTTCATCAAGTGTATGGGATTACTCAGTCTTTGATTCGATAGTTATTCCTCTAGAAGAAGAGTATGGTATTAGACAACACTACAAGGAGGCATTGGTATACATGCCACATTGTTACTTTGTCAACAGTCATAAGTCGGTCATAGGAGGAAGAGATGATAGTATAATGTTAGCCAACGATGATGAAAAGGCAGAGCTACGAGCTAAGTATGGCATCAATCCATCAGCTTTTGTATACTGCTGTCATAGTCGACCAGATAAGATTGATCCGTCGACATTCCGATCATGGATGAATGCTCTTTCACGTGTTAGAGCAGCAAATACTAACAGACCACCAGTTCTCTGGTTACTCCGATCTGGAGATGAAATGGAACATAATCTTAGACAATGGGTATGTCAAGAGTTTGGCAAAGAGATGGAAGGCTGTCTTGTCTTTGCTGATGTTGCTGATAGGAATGAACATCTTCGTCGATTGGGTATAGCCGATGTCTTCTTGGATACTCCTGCGTATAATGCTCATACTTTGGGTTGCGGTAAGTCTCAACTCTGGTTGCATATGCCTTGTGTTGTCTCTTAATCTCACATCTCTCGCCTCTCTAGATGCTCTTTACATGGGAGTTCCCATGATATCACTACTACACGGAGATGACACCTCCAGATTAGAGACAGCTGCCGATGTTGATACTGCCGACAACAATGAGATGAGATCTATCACAACTGATAAGCTAGCATCTAGAGTAGGTGCTAGCTTACTCAATTCCATTTGCTTGAATGATCTCATATATCCGACCATGACCGAGTATGAAGACGGAATGGTTAGATGTGCACTTGATGAGGAGTGGTTCAGTACAATATGCCAACAACTAGAAGGCTCTAAAGACTCATCACCCCTCTTTGATACAAAGAGATGGGTTGAAAATCTAGAGTCTGCATTTGACTCAATGGTAGAGATAGCGCAAGACATTGAAGATAGTAGCCGATGTTATCCTGATATTGTGGTGAATGATAACACAGATGATCGAGGATAATAAAGCTATCAAGCTAACAACTTTTATAACTTCTTCTAAAAGCTAAACAACTTTTACTACTCATTACAAGAGATAATGCAACACATGCTCAATCACAATGTCTGCCCCACAGTTGATACGGCACTCTTTTCGGAGACCAATCTCGTCAATCGTTGCCCTCTTGTTGCTGTGCCCGCCCACTTCTTGAAAATTCTCAGCCATCTTATTATTCCATAATGTAAGCTCAAGCATCGCTGTCGCCTCTTTCAGGTTGATATATTCCTTCTCGTACTTGCTGAGCTTAGAGCTAACAAAAATATACCACCCTCCTGGACAACTATCATCACTCTCAATATTGAATGAGAAACTTTCCTCCAGCTTACAAGCCATGTCCTCTCGCCACTTCCTCGGCCCAAGAGCACTAATACGCTCAGCCATGCTGTATTTCACTACACACCTAAAGACCTTCTCAGAAACTTTGAATGCGTAATAAAACCCGTCGCGCTTCGTTAACTCATCAATCACTTGTTTCCAATCAATACTTTGTTCAGGGAAGGATTCTTGCTTTAGATCAAGAATACTCTGCATCTCTTCCAATGGTACATTGGCTTTGCCCAATGTTTTCACCATTTCAGTCCAATTGAACATGTGATTAGGGTGGATAGATTTGTAAGTTTCAACCAAATACTGTATAATCTCATCAGGTGCATTGCCCCATATTGCATAAAGCAGCGGTACTGCTCCCCATCTGTCTTCGGTAACTAAAGTCTCGGGATACTTTGTAACCAATACTTTATACAACTCAATATTCTGCACAGTTGAACATGCTAAGATGTGAAGAGGAGTCATTCCCAAGCAATCCTGTTGACTGCCCGTTGTATTTAATTTGCTTCTCAATGATCTCCGCTGATTTGATCTCATATTTGTTGCATTATTGAGTTGGTCCACTGATATGTTGTTGTATGACTGGTAATATATCATTTTGTGTATCGGTAAATTATCAAACCGATGTTTCAATTCATTGACGAGCTGTTCATCCGTCTGATATAGTTGTTGCAAGTCAGTGCACCTATCAAATGCATCTTCACTCTCTTCGTCTTCACTCTCTTCGTCTTCTTCTGCAATCTCTTCGACTTGAGCATTTGGCGGAATGGCAATGTTCCGTAGAGTAATACAACCTTTGAATGCCGCTCGTTGAATACGTGTTACGCTTTCCGAGATCTCTATAGAAAACAGGGATCGGCAGTTCAATAGAACTTCTTCAGAGACTGTTGTAACTTGAGGTGGAAATCTGAATTTGGTAAAATGTGTTTCACAAAAAGCATTCTTCCCAATGCTTCTCACAGCGTTTGGGATCAGTAATCTTTTTAATGAAGCACATGCATAGAATGCATACTGCTCAATTTCTTGTAGTCCTTCACAAAGATCAATACCTTCCAACTTTTCGCAGTAGGAAAAAGTATGAAAATGAATTGCAGTAACAGTAGATGGTATGGTAATCTCTTTCAACTTCCTGCAACTTGTAAATGCACCCCATCCAATCTCTAGCAAATCTTCACAGAGCTCTATCAATACTAATTGTTGACATTTAAAGAAACCGAATCTTGCACCGCTGTACTCTGGAATCACAGTGACAGATGGATGAGCTCGTACACGTACTACATCGAGCGGAGGTACCGGTCCTCTAGCTCCCATATATACAAATACATCGGCATCATTATTGTCTGTTTCTTCCATACTATCTACACTCTTTTTCTTATTTCAGTAAAGACAATTGAAATTGTGGTCTGTGGTATTTTGTACCTTCGGGGCGGCGGGGACAGGATATTATTATTGATGAAAAAGACAATATTGTAGACGATGAAAGTATCGAAAAGAAGGTTGGTAATCAATGTAACAAAGGATAGGTAGATATCAAGCAACTTTGAACACTACTTCTCTATTCAAAAGAGGTTTAGTAATTTATTCCCACCAAGTTCTAGTAGTAGTAGACATTGATTGGGGGCAAGCGTCAAACTTGATATGATCTCGACCCCCAACGATAAACAAACATAAACATACCATTGGTCAATATAGAGCAACGGGCTAGTCGGTATAGTCTGGTGAGGGGAGACACAACAGGTAGATTTCTCCATCTCTAGAGTGCATGTCAGTTACCCTCAAGGCCGCCCGGCTACCTCTGTTCAGGTTCTCCACTCGATATAAAGAGATGTACATCACTTTAAGATAGTTTGTTTACATTATATCCTATTACTTAATCAAAGATATGATCCCTACATTGACCAGTCCATTTCCTTACTCAATGTCAAAGCCCGTCGAGGCCATTGTAATTGCAATCTGTAGTTTTTCAACCAACTCCTCTCGTTCTTCATACAGTGGAAGGTCTATACGGTTGAAACAGGTATGCGATCTTGGGTACACACATGTTTCGAGAGTGACACCATGGATGGTGAACTTTCGTACATTACCATCATTACCCTGGAGGGAGCTGAAACCCTTGGCAGGCACACCACTAGTACCAGTAACAAACTGCAATAGACGGGCCTTTAATTCATGATCATATCCACTAACAACCTCCCAGAACCACTTGCATACTTGATGTTCTGGTCCTTCCCTATCATACTCTCCTGAATACTCGGTATGTTCCATCCAATTTTCCATATCAATCTCCGGCAAACCACACATGAGCAACTCTAATTCTTGAAAGTCAAATATGGTAAGCAATGGCTCAGGGATGACGTCGAAGAATCCCAATAACAACTCGTTCAACTGAGCCTCATACCGTCCTAATAATCGATACCGTAAACAAGCCTCGATATATTCCGGTAAGTTATCCTGTGTCAAGTTAATATCAGCACCGCCCGGGACTAATTCAACCTCCTGTTTCACACCCAATGTCTCCTCCATAACTGTAAAGTCAACATAGGCATATTCCACATCGGCACCCATATCTTTTAATCCCTTGAGTGAGTTGTAATATTCCTCGTCGATATCCTTAAGATCGTTGAACATAACTGGCCACCCTAACATGTGTTTGTATAAATGTTTCACCATGTGACCCTTGACAAGTTGTCGGTCGAACATGGCCTTACCCATGACACGTCCAATGAAACGGAAGTAAATTAAGTGATCTTCCGGGCATGATATTTCTGTGTTGGTGTTTATGTACGGGGAGTTGGGAATGTGAGTTTTAGGAGACTGAATGAGTTAAAAAACAAGACACATCACAACAATATATGAACAAAACAATAACTTACCACTAGCAGGATTAATCTGCATACACATTTGATTAGTAGCACTAGTTTGCCATAAACCCATATCAGGATCAAACACCTCCTCCGTTACTAATTCAAACCACTCTCGTGCCAACCCTCCAGCATCAATACCAGCCTCACCAATAAATTCAAATCTCCATACCTTACGTAAATCTTTACGACTTAATGACATGACCGCCTCGATACTATCACTTAATAAATATTCACGACGGACATTCATACGCATATGTCCCTCGTTCCATTCGACACATAATTGTGCACATGTGTCTTGGAACCATTGGATTTTATCTTCATAACTTTTCATTTGTGCACTGGCAATATCTGAATAACTAACTAAATCATTACCATTGGCACTTTTAATTTTGGAATCAACTACTCCCTTCTCAGGCGTGACTAATGAACATTGTCCACGACGTAATCGGTCATTATCATCTAAATAATCTAATTTTAATACATATGCTGAACGCTCCGTATCGAATCTTGTGTTTGTATCGACATTACCACTAGCATCAAATCTAGTCCATTGGAATTTCATATCGGTGGCACGGATAGTGCGTGTCCAACCATCTTTATCGTAGGATAATTTAATCTCGGCTAACTTTGATTTAGGACCGTCGGGACGGTTTACTAACCCAACTGGTAGATTAAATCGTATTTTTTGTCCATTTGTTGCATTCTTTGGACATGTTACTAATACACGTACTCCGCCGGCCAACAATGCAAATGGTTGTCCGGGCTTAACACCCTTGGGAACAACTACCTCAAACATTTGTGTTTTATCAGCACCCTTGTTAGGGTTGGCTATACGTTGTGGTGCACGTTGTCGTTGCTGTGTACCATTCTCACCATTACCATCGGGAGGTGGTGGGACAATTCTAACAGACATTCCCGGTCTTGCCATATTTGGACAAGTCACCGTTAATTGCTGTCCATTAATTGTTACTGGAAATTGTTGACCACCACGTATACCCTCTGGAATTCTAACCATATAGGCAGGTTGTTCCCCCGGAGCTAATTCCTGATTTGGTATTTTTGTAACATTTTGTGAATCGGGTGGTAATTCTGGTACCTTTGGTCCTCCTCCACCATTTGCACTGTCACCATTATTATTATTATCATTATTATCAACAGGTACAGTAATTTGTAATGATTGACCAGGCTTGGAATCTAACGGACATCGAACACGTACTATCCGTCCACCAGCGAATACTTGAAATTCCTCACCGGGACGGACATTACCGGGAACTGGTACACGGAATGTTGCCATCCCACCACCTACGGAGGTTGCTCCCGGCATGGTTGCTTTACCACCTGCGGCTGCCTGGGATGATTTAGCTGCTGACTTTGAATCTTTATCAGATTTAGATCTACTACTTGATGTTGAACTACCATTTTGTTTACTTTTGCTTGAAGTTCGTTCTGAACTACTCTTACGTTCTGAGCTGCTCTTGCGTTCACCTTTATCAGATTTAGATGATTTCTTACGACGATGTTTCTTATCTTTATCTTTATCAGAGGATGTTGATTTGGATCCCGTAGAACTATTAACACTATCTTGTCTTGAGGAAGATGACTTTTTCTTTTTATCTTTATCACTTCCTTTTTTAGAGTCGTCTTTATCGCCCTCGGACGAACCGGCGTTGCTGGATTTTTTACTAAACAAACCCTTCATGATATTATTAGTTACAATATCAGTGCTTATTGATTTGTTGTTAGTAGACGACCGCCATTTCCGCTGGTAATTTGATGTTTATTGAAGCAGTGAAGAAAAAATGAGCAGCCCCGGTATCCTAAAAGATACTCTACTTTTATTTCCTCTTTATATATCGTACTGTCCAGACAACAATTTGTAATAGTTAAATGTTGGTAGCCATAGGAGTGTTGATGGTAGAAGTGTATTCATTGTCGGTGTTGTGTTGAATATACATTTTAATTGGTGGTGACCCGTGACTCGAAAGTAATGGGAGTCTTTGATAATGAAATGGGAAATTAATGATAAGTGCTGTCTCGGTTGTTATGTGGTATATGTTAGAAGAGGATTGGTTGGTATTAGTAGATATATCTAAAAAATTCCTTCTTAATTTTCACCATTTCCGTACTCCGAAGGTATAAAGAACAACACATCATTAACATAAGAGATAAGTAGTACAGCAGCAATTTCAATAGTAGTAGCAAGAGATGAAGTAGTAGTAATAATAATATAAATAGCAGGTAGTTTTAATATGGAAGAAGCAACCAATAACGATAACGGTATATTTGTCTATATGGGAGAGGAAGGACCGATCGTTCCTTATGATGTAGTTCGTGCCAGAGTTCATCCCTCTGTCACAGTAATTTCTTCTGAACCTTTCAATAACCGTCAACGATTAGAAGAGGTAGAGCTTTGTGAAGGGTTGATAGAGATTAGAAATATGGCGTTTGAAGGTTGTTATAAGCTGAAAAGAATCAATATTCCCTCCACCGTGAGAATCATACATCGGTATGCCTTTTCTGGCTGTAGTCAATTAGAAGAGGTCGAGCTTTGTGAAGGTGTTGTGACATTACAGTCTGCACGCTAAGGTGGCCGAATACGGTATCCAAAAAGATCACTCAGATTGAGACACATTAAATTTTTGGTGAGTAAATGCTATTATTGTTGGCCAATATTGTCGAGCAGAATATTGGACAATACCTATCTGAACCAGAATTCCATGCTGAATCCAATGATAGTAGTCTCATTCCACCAAATTGAACATAGGATCTAATATTTAGCCTAGAAGCCTCAAAATTGCAAAATTGTAGGTGGTTTATGCAGCACTTAACTTTTGCAATATATTCATCAAATATTGACCATATCAAAGGTTATAACACCCTATCCTACCTAAAATTGCACGTAGAATTCGAATATAACAACCGCTTGGAGCCTAATCCAACGTGGGACGCAGTATTGCAAATATGTGATTTTGATTCTAGGCTACTAAGGTCAAAAAATGAAAAGTCAATCTTATCATATGCCAACTTCAGAAGTCTTAGTTCAAGTGATATAGAGCAAACTTTGTCATGTACTGATTGTCATATATATTATATTTAATGAGTTATGGTCGATAACAAATACCCCACTTACCACCTAAACCTAACTAATTTCAACTCAGAAAGGTATTTTAGAGGGAAATAGGTATCTTACTACCTTGCAAGTTTTGTGTCTCAATCTGAGTGATCTTTTTGGTTCCATGATCGGCCACAATTCTGTGCACTCTGTTAGCGGACTGTGCTTTCTTGCGGTGCCGATTGACGCACATTGATCTTCCTTCCACTATTACAACAATTGGAAGAAATGCATTTGCTTGGACAAAACATGTGCAATTCAGATTTCCACCCCAAGTTACAACAATCTCTGAATATGTTCTCTCGGACTGCCAAGCTCTGCTTTCTGTAGAGATTTCAGAAAGCATTGGCCGGATTGAACTAGAGGCATTTGAAGGCTGTGCCTCATTACGGAATATAGCCATAGCAGACAATGTATTTATCGCATCCAATGTATTTGGTCGATGTGCAGATCTCCGAAAGGTACTTGGTTATTCAGCAACCAATATTGCACAAGGTCTGAGACAAAGATTTGATAATCTACCAATTCACAAGATGATATATTACCAATCATATAATAACATGACAGTAGAACAACTCAATGAAGCAACCACCATGAAAAAAAGAGTATTGGGTAGCAACTTGAATCCATCTGGTAATCTACAAGATGGCTTGGGGATGACTCCTCTACACATATTGGCATGCTCAACAGTTCAGAACCTTGAATTGTATAAAGTATTGGTTACAAAGTATCCCGAGAATCTAATTACTGAAGATAGATGGGGAGCAGTACCATTACTTTATATACTATGGGGGGACGCACCTGATGAGATTGTGCAATTTTTGGTAGAAAGTTACAAGTCCATCCACCCAAATTATGAGTTGGATTATAACTGTCGGCGGGGTAAATGCACCACTGAACATTATTCAAACTTTACTGGAGACACATAAAGAGTCTTTTCCTTATCAGTTGATTAGCTGGAACTCAGTTTTTGACAATGAGAATAGTAGAAGCATTATCAAGGTGGCTTCGGAAGAAACAATTACGCTCCTTGTCCAGTATAGTATGAATGAGCGCATTCGTATGATTGAGCTAAAGCAGTGGCGAGATGACATGGTAGACATGTTAGAAAGGTTTCGTCCACTGGAGCCTGGTTTTGCAAATTGTGACAAGCTTGATAACCAAAGGTTTGTTGAAGAAGTTCAAACCAAGATGGCAAAATACGAAGACGAATACATCAAACTAAAGGAAGCTACTGCCACTCTTGAGCTTGCACTGTGGAAGTATAAGATGATCGAATCAGATACTAGAAAGAAGAGGAAGAGGGATGCAGGTTCAACCTTTCGTGAACAGTGTCGTATCAATTGCGGCGCGGATATCGTTATTGGGCACGTATTGCCCTATCTATTACAGTGAGTGAAAATAGTTGCGTCATTAAGGGTGGAAGGAGCCTACAATGCATTGATAGGCGGAAAGCCACAAAGCAGCACAACATCCATGACTGTTAGCTAAAGTGTACATAACATCAATTACTTGTTCATTATGTATATCTATCTATACTGTAATAATACGATACAAACAGTGCTAATGGGCTCTTCCTCTTTACATACTCAACAAAAGAAGAACAATTGATACCAAGACAATGAGACTACCAACGATAGATCTACATCAGAACCCCACATGAGTTTACACTAGTCTAAAATGACTAAAACATAGTCTATCTAGTTTGGTTCTGGTCATACTAGTTTAGTTGTAAACTTAAACTTTGATCTTGGTCTGTTAAGTTTAAGAGTGTGCTTACAAGTTTACTTGTAATTGGCAAGTTTTTGATTGCAGTCTTTGTAGTTTATACATGTGATTAAAAGTCTAAGTTTAACATGTCTGTTTTTGGTAATGGTCTACTTAATTTAGTATTGGTGTTTTCTTTGCTGATGATAAACTTCATATGTAAACTTAGAGCCAAATTCATTGAATTTTGGATACCTCTAAAATAGATACCCTACATCTCTGCGTATGCTCATAATTTTCTAAGTGCCTAAACCACAACAAATACACGATGTGATTTGTGATCAGCCTACTACGAGACGCGGCGGATATAATATTTGCAATGGCAACGATCGTTGACCGTTATCATTCAGCGTTGGCATAATGTAAGAGACGATGCGTGAGTTGATTGTTGTATCTCATACGCTCTTTGTTTTATTGCAATTGCAATTATTTATTGCTGAACGTTGCAAAATCGAAGGCATCTCTATCGTCTACGACGTAGACAATGTTGACGATGACACTAATCGCCGTATATTGACGAATCTTAATCATAACGGTAAGATATAATATGATTGTTGTCGCCGTATCTCAAAGTACGCATAACTCATACGTTGTCTCAATAACATATGATGGCAGTTGCAACAGTCGATGACGTTGGTAAGTGTTGTGAAGCCGATACGGCTGTATTTTATATATCGCCCGTTGTTTATATTGCAAACTAACCCAATCTAATTATCGTTGTATCGATAGACTATGTACATCAAGTATTGTTGACGCTAGAGCCGCCGCTATCTCAATACTCTAGTAGTAGTAACGACATAGTGTAATTTTTTGTTTGTACTTTGCGTGCGCGTACTACCATACCTAGTGCAACCCTAAATAATTACCTAGGAAACAATTGTCAATTTAATACCACTCTAGGATACCCAGTAAACTTATTGGCAAAAACATAAACTTGACTAATTTTGCTCTTGGTCTGATAAGTTTACAAATAGTCCAATAAGTTTAATTCCAAATATGACACTCCAACCGAAGTTTACATGAATAAGTTTATGTTTAATCAAATGTGGAGTTCTGATGTAGCACCCACTGCAATATTACTGTCATTACTTTCAGCAGCAAACCAATCATCCTTACCAGAAAATGATACCGATGCTTTACAATATATAGTAGGCGCATCACAATTAACAGTATAGATATTCTCTTCTCCATCCGACCAAAGTGCTGTCTTTGGGTCAGTGGTCGGGCATTCATTCGAAGTACCATCAAGTTCACC
>Ga0214477_101417_pt1 | contig 11621 bp, 4 predicted proteins | sample M1_20Mar14CPVII9_FD_165058 | JGI IMG/M metagenome (GOLD analysis project Ga0214477, IMG submission 165058) | Marine eukaryotic communities from Monterey Bay, California, United States - M1_20Mar14CPVII9sort6BwellC16 | ecosystem: Environmental > Aquatic > Marine > Unclassified | place: USA...
CAATAGCAGCAGCAAGTTTGAAGGATGTTCCAGTTGTTGGGAGTGTGTTTAGACAACCCAGTGTTGAACGATTCTTCTCCAGCTTTGGTGGAGGCGGCAGCAGTAGTAGACGTGCTCCAGTATAGATGCCATGATTGGAAGAACAATTATATGTAAGATGAAAGAATGAGTCGGTGTTGAAACACAAAAGTTTATGAGGAAAGTATAAGCGTGTCTGCTAAAAAGAAAGCCAAATAGCAGGGCAAGTTTACATACTATTGTACAATTCATTTACTACAAATCCAGCAAGTTTTCAACCTTGATTGTATCCACTCTGGCAGTGCCAAAGCATTTTCTTGCTTGAGCAGATAGTTGAGACACAGTTTCTGGCATATGATTTACAAATAGAGATGTAGAAGACTCTTCACTCTTCCTTTTTCGTGCTCCACCCAAATCAGTGATAACATCCATGTACTGTGTTAGTAGAAGCAAGTCCATGACACCTTTTGAGCAGATAACTTCATCATGTCCGTCGAGAATGTTACTAGCCACATCTTTCATCCCTTTAGCTATCTCTCTCCGCTCTCTTGCCACACCAATACCATTCAAATACAATCTTTCTGCTCTAGCTTCTGCATCTTTCACGGCCTGTATTCGCACAGCTTCTGCTTTTTCTGGCATGGTCAATTTCATTCGTCGGCTTGCTTCCATCTCGTTCATTGATGTTTTGACATGCTCATTAGGTGAAATCTTTGTTATCAAAGAATGTTCTATTACATATCCGTATTGATTCATACTACCATTTAGTGATCTATGTAACTCTAATGCAATAATATCTTGCGAACTGAAGATGTCATCTAAATCAAGTTGTGGCAGAGTGGATCTTATTATATCAAGTATATGTGTTGTCAATTGTTGTGTTGGATTTGCCAAAGAGTAGAAGCTTTCATATAGATGAGTAGCGTTGGCTTGATACTGAATTGATATATGTACACGAAGAAAGACATGATCTTTACTCTTTGTTTCACAGTCAACATCTAATTGACGAACTCTCATTGATATTCGCCCTGCTTCTCTTTCCATTGGCCACTTCAGTATATGTAATCCAGGTTGCATTATCCTGTCAAACTTTCCAAAGCGTTGCATGACTCCATACTCTGATGTACGAATGCAAGTAAAGCAACAGCATAGACCACAAACCGGTGCGCATATTGGATTTGCAAAACAGAGCAAATGTGCTGGTAATGATACTAACGTTTGCCATATCTGATTAAAGGTGATTGTTTGATGTGACGGTGTACCTAGTGTTGATGATGCTGAAGAAGCTGTGTTGAATTGTCGCGAAGAGGACGATATCTTTCGAGAAGAAGACGAATATGTAGATGGTTGCTGTATTGTCGATTTGTTGTTATGTAGAGGATGTACTTGTGATCGCTTTTGGAATTGTTTGTTTGCATATCCTCCACTACCCCGTCGATTTCTAGATGATAGAGCAGATGAAGAAGACGACGGCGGGCTTAAACTATCCAACAATAGAGGCGTGTCTTCCATATTACTTTGCATGCACTGATAATGTTCTAACTTCACTTCTCTTCTTTTTACTACTTCTGCCTGGCCTGTCAAAAGCAACTGCCGCGCCTTTTTCTCAATCCCTCCTTATTAACGATGATATTATCCTCTATCTTTTGCTACATCTCTCTATCATTGAAGTACAACAAATAGGCAATATTTAAGTATTGTAGATCACAATCTTTAAACTTTTGAAGGTGCACATGACCTGCAATAATATAGTTTTCATGTGAAGTAAAGAGAAAACTCTTTAGGATGTGTGGTCACAGGACTGCCGACTATAAATGGACTTACCTCTAGGTGGTTTAGTCGACTGAGTAGCTCACATATAATATATCTAGATATACAGTGCGCATAATTGATATCAAATGTTTGTTTATGAAACTATGTATACTCTTCACAACCTCTCGAGGTTTGTATGATGCAGATGCATGAATACTGATACCGAGCATAAACTAGAGCTCCACTGCTGCCCTATTCTTGTTCCCAAATGGGTCTGAATCATTTGCAGTATGCATGCTCTAATGCCTAGCTGATAGTATTATTATCGTCGTCGTACTACTCCGTTACTCATTTGCTTTTCAAAACGACATATTGCCTCATAAAAGCTTGGATACTTCATAGTTATGTTCTGTACATCATTTAGCCAAAACCGTAAGAAGTAACGTATCCGACCAAAGTCAATAGTAGGTATGATCTCATTGACTAATCCATCTCTGTCCTCAATGAGATTACTAAAGGTATTCAATATCTTTATCCATGAATCTAAATCAGTTTTTTGTAATAAAATTTCAGCTGTTTCTGTTGTAACACATGTCGATGGTGGTGGTTCTGACATACCCTCCATCTCTGTAGGCCATACCCACCAACTGTAATGACCAGTCTTTGCACCATTGGATTCGAGATCTTCATAGACGAGAGGTAATGCCATCTTTTGGTTATTAATCAATTGCATTACTTTCTTCATATCTGACTTTGGTATATTCATTTGCTGTGACGATTTGTCATTATTTGATTTGGGAAATAGTAAATTGGTAGCAGTTTCACGTATTGACTTTGCTTGTTCGGTTAGTCCTTTCTTGGATAGATTACGAGCTTCTTGAAGGAGTCTTTGGGGCTTAGTGTGATGTTGCATGGTGTGTGAATTTGAGTAATTGTATTATATGATGTGATATACATAAACACGGTATGCTCTGCACTTAGTTGAGTAACAATATCAACTTACGCTGCCCTTTAGACCACCCTCCTTTGTTGCTTTATGATTACTCGGTGTATTCGACATTACAAGCAATAAATTTATTAGAAGTAATTGTTGTTGCCTCATGTACCGGCTATCTCTTATCGCCCGATCTATTACAACGATAATACTAAATACTCCTCTATTCTAGACTGCATTTATCGATTATAACGTTGAATTAGTTGCACGCAAACCGAACCTGATACTCTAGCTACGCAAACTAAGACATGCCTCATGCCACATGATGAAAGTTTTAGCCGTTTCACAACCTAAACCTAACATTATTTGATTTGATATACCCCATAATATTAGTCAAATTTGGAGCAGCTCTAGAGCAGCAAGACAGAACTCTTTGTAGGGTGTAAGCTGTTTATATACTATCCTACCACTCTAATAAAATGTCTGACAGCAAGTCTATATACGCTTTAATTGATGGTAAATGGAATGCAGAGCAATCTATTGTTGAACAATCTACATCATCTGAATCAGCCGATAATTTACGACAGCAACAGATTGCAACTTTGGCTTCATCCTACTACTACTGTATATCACTACCACCTAACAGCCCTACTAAATCGAATCAACATCAGCATATAAATATACTAACAACTCCAGATCAATGGTATGAATATTACGCAAGGTTATATCCCTCACATTCATATTTGCAACGTATTGCAAAGTTGAAACAGAAAGAGTTGGATAAACAAAGAAGACAAGAGCAATTGCAATTAACAGAAAGTAAAAACAAGGGTGGTTGGTTCTCAAAGCTATTTTGGGGTGGTAAATCTACTTCTAATACTGATGAGGCGAGCAACCGAAGAGCTGATACCGAAGAGCAAGAAGTAGAGACTGATGATGATAATTCGAGCACCTCATCAAATGATTCCACCACCCAATTTCAACATGGTTTATGCGGTAGTACATCTCCACAAACATCATCAAGTAATAGTAATATACCAAAAGAGGCAATAACATTTCATAGATTTCATTTAGTTAGTGAATCTCGAGCTATGCAGTCTAATAATTCACAAGTGGTTCTGCCTGTTAGATCTGCTGTTGGTTTTAGTAATAACTTTGAGGAAGGAGAAGAAAGTAGAGATTTAAGGTATTGTATAGTTGGATATGGACAAATTGCTGAATTTTCGACATTGGATTCCAAGAGTAATGGTGACAACGCAAAGGTTACATTAACATCCGATTGGCAATATTTATCTTCCTTAATTCAGCCACCACAAAATCATCAGCAAGGTAATAAGATATTACATGATATAAGACACTGCCGGGCATCATGTATAGGGAATGATTTACTAATGGTATCATGGGGACGGGGTGATGGATGGGTTGTATTTTATCATCGAGTAAAGCCGACGACGAAGAAGGCTCAACATCAGGGCAATGGTTCACTTGAAGTTGGATGGGAGGTTGTTGCCGTAGCCTCACCATCGCAAGCTGTGGTGCGTGCTGGTATTAAGAATATGACACGTGCTTCATACGAGCAACGGTCACCAACTGATGTTGATGAGAATGCAGAAGAGAAAGAGATCACGGTAGAGGATGAAAGAAGGCTCCATTATTCTGGTTCATTATATGTTGCCGATTTATTACCAATGGTTATTGATAATGCTAGTACAGATGGCAAGGCTGACGATAAGCCACCCTCGTCAGCAGTATTGGCAATCTCACGTTTAGGAGGTTATGTTGAATTTATACCACTACCAAATTGGTTATGGCAACCATCATCAAATTATGAAATTCCAAAGCTTCATAATAACAATCGGGGGATACTAAACTTATCGTTGATTGGACACACGACTGCATTATCAACACGGGATGATCAGTTGGATGTTTTGGCATTAGACGCATACCGCCGGACTTCAAATAAGGATGGAGATGAGAGAGATGATGAGGTTGTGTTAGTGACATCAGGTGGCGGTGGTGATGGCAAGGAAAATATGACATTCTGGGGAGTCACGACATTACACGATAGTCATGATACGGAGAAAGAAGGCGTTGAGCAACTTTCATTTGAAGTTCAAGTGCAACGCCTTGGTCGATATACATTTGACAACATAGGTTCCGACGTATCATTATTCGTTACTGATATGACGACTGACTATTGGTTTGTTGCCGATGAATCCATGAGCAGATTGAGTAAGAGACGGAAAGTGAGCTCTTCGCCATGTACTGCCATGACAGTTAGTGCTCCCATTACTACACTTCGTTTTACACCAAGTATACAATGTCATGAAGGTAGAGTTCTACTCGCTGCATTAGATTATAATGGAGGAGTTACGGTGGTTGATTGCACACAGATGATCCATCCATCAGCAGATTCCGTTCAAATGATTAGTCTGCTTTGCAGTAGAGAGCAAATGATGCATGATAGTCTCAGGGGTAAATCAAAGTTTGTAAATGTTTCCCAAATTGAATGGTGGTCTGATAGTGAAGAAGATGGATTGTTCACTCTTGCCTCATATGCAACATTGCCCAAAGGAAGAGTAACTAGCCGGAGCAAGAAAGGTATTCTCCGTTTGCAACAACTCTCAGACAACGACGACCCTCCAGATGAGATCATTTGTATACCAATATCAAACAACGCCTCAGTGTCCGTCTTCTCCATGGCAACTAAATCGGGAACTCTACCCTTACTTCAGCTATCACACAGTAATTCTGCTTGTAAACTCTCAATGTGCGGAGTGCAAAAGTATGATGATCCTAGTGAAATTATAACTTCTCTCCTTCGACGAGAAAATCCCGAGAAGGCGTTGGAAGTGGTGCATAACTTTGGTAATGTCCAGGACTTTGGTGGTAGAGTGATGGATGAATGTCATATTCAACTCTGGGAGAGTCAATATGATGTTCAAGCACTAAAATCAATTTCAAATGATGAGTACGTGGTTGGTGAAGTGATGCAGCTAGTCAAGTTTACATTTAATGATGATCGAGTGAGCAATATTGATTTGGATTGCTTGACTTTAGACAACTTGTTGGAAGTTTATAAGGAGGGACTCACAAGGTGTACTGCTTCAAGTGAAGAATCACATCAATTGAGTTACGTTCTCCGACAGCTTGGGACATTTTACTTATTGGCGAAACATTATGCTTCTGCAACAAGGGAGTTGTCAATGAATGAAACGCCTTCAAGTCTATATACGAAACGATTCCTGTACGAGTTTCAAACCATATCATTGATTAGTGTTGCAACTTGTACAGCATCCAAAGGAGACATTGATGCCCTTACCATTCTACTTTCACGGCATCATACATCCACTTATGAGCGCATGAAGATACTTGACTGCATTCCACACGAGATTGGTGTTGCTGCTTATGCTCATTTACTCCCTTGTTACTCGGATACAACAGAAAGTGCACAGTTTTTACCTCGATCAGGAAGCAATACAAGATTTGTGACCACTTCTCAGTTATTCGCCCATTTGATTGAGTCATCACAGCCGAATGAGCAGCACTCATCAACTGAAAAAAGATACATTTCGCCTAGGGTTTGTATCGATGATGCCGATAGAAGTAATGTCATTCTGAATTTAGAGCAAGACTCTAGTGATGTTGTCACGACTTCTGCAAGAGATGATATTGCCTCTTGGTATATAAAACGTGCTTTGGACACTCATAATGCAACAGGACAAGTCGTGTTGATGCAAAGAGTATGTGAGGCAGGATTGACACGGCTAGGCTTTGTTTCATTTGAAGACGATGGGACATATGAATTTGCAAACTTGGAGAATGCTGATGTGGGAGGTAATATTGTTTCCAAACTCGTTTATCTGTACTATGCTTCATCACTCTTTAGCCAAATATTAATTGACAAAGTGAAGGCATCATTATCCACTGAATCAACGCTGCCAGCGGTTGAACAGTGGAATGACTTGTATATATCTGTGATACAGTTCTGTTCGATGAATCTCTCGGAGTCAGTAGTGTCATTCATCGTTGAGAATAGTGAGCATCAATGTGTATCAATGTATGAAAAACATATTGTTAACTTTGCTGATGGTAGTAAATGCATTAAACCCAGAGATGAGGATGCATCCCTAAACTCTACCAAGGAAGAAGACATGGCTATTATACTTGAAGAAAACATGATGAAACTCTGCATCAACAACGTCAAGGCTCTTCAAAGGGATAAATCGTCAAATGCAACTGCGTTGGAAGACACGTTATCAATGTGCGTTGACTTAGCCTCATATGTTGATGGTAAATCAACTTCTTATGGTCGCATTATCATCTTTATAGAACGGATATTACACGCTGTCCTCGAAGTCATACAGAGTGGATACTTCTTGCCAACCAAGGGTGTGATGGACAAGTTATGGCTGTGTTTTGAATTACTTCCATCTATAACGACTGAATCAGAGGAACGAGCTAGTGTAAATGGGCTTTATTTTAGACTCGTGGCACTCCAATTATGTTGCAAGTGGCTCGGTCATCAGGCAATTCCACATGATCTATTGGAATTCTTAAATGAAAATAGCAATCAGGCAAAAGATCTATGTTTGACTGGCTGCAGTGTCATATCTTTTGTTTGTGATATCTTTTGTGATATCACAAAAAGAATATCAACATCAGACAGTACAGGACAACAAGACTTGCTGTTTGACTTTGTTTCCGATGTTGATGAGTTTGACAAACGATTCTTCTCCTCGGGTATTCAACAATCAGGCCGTCTCGAGCAAAATCTTGTTGCTCCACTTCTATCGCAGCATTCATTCATCACATTGAAACATTTACTGAAATTGCGCCCTGATTGGTTTTCACTGGAGTCTGCTCGCTCTACTGTGTTGTCCTTTATGAGAGACTGTGACCAAGATAATGTTATTGTTGCCTGTCAAGAGATGTTGGGCCCAATTCTATTTGACAATTCTTTTGAAATTGAGTATCTGCAAAGAGAACGTGATGCCAAACAATTCATGTTGCAGGCAATGCAATTGGATCAAAGTTTATTGGATAAACTCTTTTCTTCTACAACTGACTACTTTACCGAGCCAATAGCCTTGATACAGTCTCTTTTGGCATTGAGGCCTGAAACTATACTCTTGGGCTGTGAGTTCTGGAGCGACGAAATTGGGGCCTCGAATGCATGCACTGATGCTTCACTTTATTTCACTTCTCAGATTTGTTTAGATGAGAGATTAGAGAAGGTAGAAGCTAGCCACGTCTTACCACCCATGCCAGGGGCTCTTTTGATGCAATTGTCTAATATTATTGGACTTCATAAGCCTCATGATCTTTTATCAGTAAAGCGTTGTATGGTCAAAGGGGCTTTAAGAATGAACCTTGGATCAGCGGCGGCGACAATCTGCTACTCAATGCTTTGTGATGGAGCATTTGCAAAACGTGATAACGTATCCTGGACGAACGAGCAAAAGTTACAGGTTCTTGAGTGTGTTGCTGCTATTGCGGACAGCTCTTCCTTCCATGACAGTCGAATCAAGAAAGATCTCTGTACTATTGCTCTGCAACTCTTCTCATACACTGATGTGCCGGTTTGCAAGATGATCATGGGTAAGTTGAAACAGCTCGAGTATGAATTACTCTCAATGAGTGCAATCGAACAAGTTCCCAGTAACAACTTCTATTGTCGGTCAATAATTGCCATTTTTTCTAATATCAAACAATCATCTCGAGATGACCTACTCCATAAGTTTTCCTTGACTGGAAAGACAACAAAAGAGTCAGAGAAGTTAAGTGATATGGGCAAATTAATGTTACAATGGGCTGCAAATGAGGCATTGAAATCTAGAGATGATTCTTCTATTCTGACATCTGCTACCGCCAATATATTGATGATTACTGAGATGGGAACACACGTCTTGTCCGAGTTTACGGATCATGAGGCAATACCATCAATCATGAATGATATATTAGAAGATTACTCCACAAGTGCAAAGGCTGCCAAAGCTTCAATTCCAAATGAATCAACTACACCAGACTTATCGCTTTGTCAAAGATTAAGTGACCGCGGCTATGGGAGAAATGCAGCACGTCGTGCGGTTGTCATGACTAATAACAAAGGATATTCCGAGGCTTTGACTTGGGCTATCGCTCACTTTCAGGATAATGATTTTGATTCACCAATATACCATCTCCGATCTGATGGTTCTGTTCATGCTAATCAACAACTGATTGACATGACTGGTGAACTCCTTCGACTAGTAAAAGACAAAAGCAACTCTCCCAAGGCAAATGTGAAGTCTAAATATCAGAAAGTGTATCCGAAGAAACAGTTTGTCTCCAGAATACCAAGTCCATCGACATCTCGAATAAAGGAAGGATCAACGATAAAGAAGTCTTTTGTGTCAAAGACAAGTCCTTCCACATCAACGGAAAAATCCAAGGGAGAAGCATCATCAAGTAGACCTCAGCATTCACCGCCACCTCCTCATCCAACAAGCAAAGCCAACTCGGAAGACTCAATTGAAGGATCTCTGGGGAGTCGTTCATCGATTAAGAAGCAAGTACAACGGGGACGAGCAAAACTTGGAACAAAGCAACTAACTACAGAAGAGCGAAAGAAGCTGGCACTTGAAGGAAGAAAGTTGTTAGAAGCAGCAAGAGCAAAGCGGAAGAAGGTAGTTGGTCCACCTTCCTCAATAACAACTAACAACACAAAGTCATAATAATCCTTGAAGCATACATATTGACAAACACACAGACATGAACCTGTCGTTAGAGAAGTGTTATTCCAACGTGATCTTGGCAAGATAGAAATGGGTGGTAGACAGAAGATGATGTATCCTAATATTTATACACAACACAACAATATTGGATGGACGGTTGACTGACAATTTAGTTTGACTCTATAATGACGGTGTACAATTCCATTCCACACACTCCAAAACGAACCTAACCAATCCAACAACTTACCAACATGATAATATGTGACATGTTCCATCCAACATGTCTTCGTCCATAAGTATTAATCTACCTAAGGCTTGAGGTGTCAACCAAAACAGAAACTTAACAACAAAGCGACAACATAAAACAAAAGGAGCATCTCGGTCTAGAAGACTTGAATGCGTTACCGGCCATCTTATGCCTTTGGCATTGGACGGCCTTTCTCCTTCAACTTCTTCTCGTCTAGCTCTTGGTTGATGCGCTTCTTCCTAGCTGAGAGATACTTCTCCTTTGCCTCGCGAGCCCTCTGGGAAGAGGGAGGTGGCCTTGCTCCTAACCCAAGTCTCCTCCCTTGGGCAGATGAGGAGGGAGTCTTGTGACCAAACGACGAGTTGACACCACCTTTGTACTTCTCCTTTGATGGTGTACGGAAATCTTTGGGCTGTAATGCCGACGATGCTACTGTTACACTACGAGAGGTGTTATGGTTGCAAGCATTCTCCTTTCCTTCGTCCTCCGTAAATGAAGTGAAGGATGCTACCGCCGTGGATGCTGTCGACACAGTAACAGTATCCTCAGTCTTGACCTTTTCAGGTTGATAAGAAGACGACAAAACTGACGAGTTGTTACCTGTAGTTTCCGAGGCATTGTCGTTGGTTAGAATTTCTTCTGGGACAGCACTAACATCATATTGCTTATCCTGAAGTGCCTTCATATTGTCAGAGGCCTTGGTGCTGTTCAATGCGTCAAGATCGCTTTGCTCTAGGTTGTCCAATCTTTTATCGATCCTTTCCAAAGTTGAAAGAATCTTGTCCGATTTCTCTAACGACAAGTCTTGTTTCTCCTCAATCGAAGAAGACTTTTCCATTTGCTCATTATGTCGCTGTTTACAGTCCATTGAATGAAGCTTCATGCCCATAGTAGCAGCACGTCTAGTATTCTGAAGTTCTTCCTTGATAGTACCTGTCGACTCATCAATTTTCTGCTTGATATTTGATTCATTTTGGGCAAGCAACTGTTGTATATAGTTTTCACCCTCTTGTTCCACTGCATCGCTAAAGGTAGTACTCATGATGATGAAGTAGTCCTTTCTTAATGAATGAATGGAAGATGGAGTGAACAAACTGAGACCTTGTAGAATCGAGAAGATACATTTCCAAAAAAGTTTAGTTTTTTGGAAAATTTTGACAATGGCGGGAGTCGTATACACCAAGTAGAATTGCAGTGGGTACCATATCATTGGTAGAGTTACAACCTATGTGGTGGTCATGGAGTAGCGGCAGTGTATTATAGACAACTTGCTGCCGACGGAGTACCCAATGCATGCATCAGGTACGAGGGGAGAGATAGAGTATCGAATCAGCATTGGGAGTATGTATGTTCAATCAGTTGGTTATGTCAAGAGAGTGATATATGTATATCCTTTAATTGAACAGTATATCCTTCAATCGGATACAATTTATCATGAAAATACCCAGCAGAATAGACCGTTTAGATTGAGAGTATTGTGGGTATCATGAGATATGATATTGGCAAGGCATATGGACATGATCACATACACATATCTCACGCGACCGACTCATTCCTGTTGTTAAAGCCACAGCCTCCCAGGGATCGTGGATACTAGGTTGATATTAGGGGTTGTAGGCACTCGCATAGTGTTTTGGGACGGGAGAGATTATTCTTTGGCTAGCCATGAAGACTCAACAACTCTTGCTAATGAGAAAGTGCCTGTAGTGTGATTAGAGGAGAAGAAACTGGTAGTCGTCTGGTATAATTTCATCAGCATCCGGCGGTCTACACTGGTTGGTACGATGTAAGAATGTGATTTTTGTTATCATGTATAATCAATACGAACAGAAGGTGTCTTATAGCCTTGAAGCATACATATTGACAAACACACAGACATGAACCTGTCGTTAGAGAAGTGTTATTCCAACGTGATCTTGGCAAGATAGAAATGGGTGGTAGACAGAAGATGATG